>Ga0209986_10000014_pt1 | contig 139023 bp, 121 predicted proteins | sample BlataG_FD_183168 | JGI IMG/M metagenome (GOLD analysis project Ga0209986, IMG submission 183168) | Deep subsurface microbial communities from Black Sea to uncover new lineages of life (NeLLi) - Black_00105 metaG (SPAdes) (version 2) | ecosystem: Environmental > Aquatic > Marine > Oceanic >...
GTAACCGTTCACGGTTACAAAAAAATGAACATCGAACATCGAACGTCCAACATCGAATGTTGAATGGGAAAAGATGAAGAAACAGACTTATGACCTGGAAGAAAGGCTGCTCGAGTATTCGGTGCGAATCATAAAGATCGTTGAACAACTACCAAATACCAGAGCAGGCAACCATGTTGCAGGCTAATTGTTAAGATCGGGAATTTCGCCTTATCCAAACCATGGTGAAGCCCACGCAGCGGGGTCCCCAAAGGACTTTATCCATAAGCTTCGTATCTCATTGAAGGAACTTAGGGAGAAAATAGCCGTTGAATCTTCGGTATTGGATATGCGTTTTTCATTCGACGTTGGACGTTCGATGTTCGATGTTCGACGTTCATCTTTCAAAACAATTCCGTACGGCGTAAATGTAACCTGTGAAGGGTTACAAAAAGATAAGTGCCTAAAATGGGTCGAAGTATTGGCTTGAAGTTATCCAAGAAAACGGTGTGGTGGCATGAAAAAATTTGATACGATTATAAAGAATGTGATGACTTACTTGCCCTTTTTACGTCTGTTGGTATTTAACTTTAGGCATTTTAGCTGATTCCTATGGATCATTACCATGAAAATCGAAAACTTTCCTGAAAAGGTCAAACCCTACTTGATTCCGAAGGTCAGCGGTCACGTTGTCTACCGATGCCTGGGTTGTGAAGGAGAGTACGACATCACTCAACTCCTCTACACGTGCCCTGTGTGCGGCAGCGTGCTTCTCCTTGTAGACCTTAGCTTTGACCGGTTAAGGAAGATCCCAACGGACATGTGGCATCAGATTTTTGACTATCGGAGGATGCTGAATGTCCCGTCCGTGCAGGGGATCTATCGTTACCATGAGTTCATCGGTCCTGTAATCCCCCTTGATGCGGTCATCTACCTGGGTGAGGGGCATACGCCCATGGTTGAGGCCAATTCATATTTGCAGAACCTGGTGGGTGTACGGTTTTGTTTTAAGAATGATGGCCAGAACCCCAGCGCCTCATTCAAAGACAGGGGCATGGCCAGCGCCTTGAGCTATATCAACTTTTTGGTACAGTCCGGAAGGCTTTCCGACATCCTGGCTATATGCGCCTCCACAGGGGACACCTCAGCCTCTGCGGCCCTTTACGGGGCCTATCTTCAGCCCGAAGTCAAATCCGCTGTCCTTCTTCCCCATAAGAAGGTCACGCCGCAGCAACTGGCACAACCCCTTGGAAGTGGCGCCAGAGTCTTTGAAATCCCCGGCGTTTTTGATGATTGTATGAAGGTGGTGGAAGCCCTTTCTGAACAATATAACGTGGCCCTGCTGAACTCGAAAAACGCATGGCGCATATTGGGTCAGGAATCGTTTTCCTATGAAATTTCACAGGGCTTTGACTATGATATGAACCACAAGGCTATTGTCCTCCCCATTGGAAATGCCGGGAACATAACCGCTGTCATGAGTGGTTTCTTGAAGTTTTTTGAAGTCGGGATCATTGACTCCTTGCCAAAGATCATTGGAGTACAATCGACCCATGCCAATCCGGTGTACAGGTATTATTTGGAGTCGGACCCCGAAAAACGCGAGTTTGTTCCGGTCAAGGTTCGCCCCAGTGTTGCTCAGGCAGCCATGATCGGAAATCCCGTGTCCATGCCACGTGTGATCCAACTGGTCAATGCCTACAATGAAAGGGCGGGAAGCCAGGCCATATTCTTTGCGGAAGTGGAAGAACAGGCAATCATGGACTGGGAGCTAACGGCCAACCGCAACGGACATATTGCCTGCACTCAGGGTGGTGAATCGTTGGCCGGGCTTGTTGAAGCGAGACAGCGTGGAATTGTGAGCAAAGATGATACTGTGGTGCTCGATGCCACGGCCCATGCCCTGAAGTTTGCCGGTTTTCAAGAGATGTATTTTGAAAACCGGTTTCCCCCGGAATTTGAGATTATTCCTAAGGCGTCCCTGCAAAACGCCCCTCGGTTGGTTCAACCCAAAGACCTTGAGAAGGTTCCCACTGCCGAAAAACCCCTTGAAGGTAGGGACTTTGAGCGTTTTGTCCAACAAACGGCCAAAGCCGTTGCGCAAGAGCTGGGATTAATCCATCGGAACAAAATGAGCTCATGAGGTTCTTCCCATGACACAGGCTATCTCTTCGAAAAAACAGGCAAAGGGATTCACGACTATCGAGATCGTTGTCGTTGCCGCCGTAGTTGGCGTCGTGGCTGCCATTGCGATTCCGAATATGATTGGTCAGATGGCAAGATACCGCTTGAAAGGGGCAGCACGTCAGGTAATGGGCGATTTGATGTGGGCAAGGATGCAGGCTGTGAGCCAGAAAAACGAATTCAAGGTCTTCTTCATCAACGATCATGAATATAAGATATTAGACGATGATGACAATGACGGCAAGGCCGATGGCGGTGAGTGGGCTGAGATAAAGGATATCCGGCGTGAATATCACGATGTGAGTATCAGCTTTACGACTAATCCAATCTTTTTCCCGAGGGGCAGCGCATCCACAGGCACTATTACGCTGACAAATAGCAGCGGCTCCAAGAAGGTGAAGATTCATCTTACAGGCCGAGTAAAGATGGCGTAAGCGAAGACCAGAGCGGCGCAGCCGCGCTACATGAAATTTCGGCGCGATTCCGTATGAGTCTATCGATGAAAAACCTGTATAACAATAACGGCTTTACTTTCTTAGAAATCTTGGTCGCCATGCTTGTCCTGTGCATTGGGTTCGCGGCTATGGCGGGTGTTACGGCAGGTGTAATGCGTGGCAATTCATTCAGTCACAGGCTGACCACAGCCACGACGCTGGCCCAGGAGCGGATGGAGGAGGTCAGGAGGGTTGGTTATTCCGGTATGCCCTCCGCTAATACAAACACCGTGGAGGATTACAGCTCAATTGCGCATTATCCATTGTTCAAAAGGGTTGTAACCACGGATACGACGAATTCCGCCGACGGCATGAAAACGGTGACAGTCACAGTGTATTGGGATTCTGACGCCCATTCAGTCTCTTTGAAAACGATTGTTGCGGAGTGAAGATGACGGACTGTCGTGTTGAAAATGGAGAGTGCGGCTTTACATTCGCAGAATTACTGATGGCAATGGCAATAGGCTGCGTTCTTCTGGGCGCGGTAATCGGCACTTTCATTCTGCAGGGCAAATCGTATGACGCCCAGGAACAGATAACTGAGATGGTGCAGACTACAAGGGCGGCAATGGACATGATAAGTCGTGAGATCAGGATGGCAGGATATGATCCAACAGGCGCAGGTTTCGATGGTATTCCGCATGATGCCTCACGACTTCAGATAGTAGCTGACCTGAGGGGAGCAAAGACGAGCGACCCGGCCGATGGAGACACTGACGACCCAAATGAGAATATCATGTATTCATATGACTCCAAGAACTTTCAGATCGACAGGAATACAGGGGGAGGGAACCAGCCATTTGCAGAGAACATTGAAACGTTTACGTTTGATTATTTGGATGGAGATGGCAATTTGACCACCACAACGGCTAATATCCGGCAAATAAGGGTTACAATCACAGCCATGACTGCCAAGCCCGATCCTGGTTATTCTGCCAATGGCGGTTACAGGACATACAGGTTGACTTCCTTGATAACCCCAATGAATCTTGCATGTCGGTAGGAGGGATTAGGCGCATTGTAATACTCTAGCCCTTTGAAAACATGGTCGCTCGAAATGACAATTTGTTGGTCTAACCCGGCTTTTTTGTAAGGCTGAAACGATACGATGAACTCGATGAAAGCACCATTATTTCGGGATATTGCAAAGCTTTTGGGACGTGAAAAAGGCATGATCCTTCCCACGGCGCTTGTGTTTTTGGGTGTTTTGGCCATGTTGGGGACGACTGCCGTTGTCACAACCACAACGGAGATGAGAATCGGGGCCAACTACAAGGTCAGTGAACAGGCATTTTACAGCGCTCAGGCGGGATGCGAGGAGGCAAGGGCCAGATTAAGAGGGAACGCGGCAAACCCGGTCAGCGATGCCAACCCCACTCAAACACAGTGGAGGGCATATATCGGGAGCTCTTCAAAGGCCAAGGAGAAAGGCTATGATTCCACCACCAGCATGCATACCCGATATAACAGTCTCGCATCAGATGTAGGCTACACAGTAAAGATAAGACACCAGACAGATAGCGTCGGCAATGTTTTGTACTGGGGTGATGCCGACGGTGACGGAATCAATGTACGAAACACAACTAGCGGTGAGAACATATATGTGGTTACGAGTTATGGTGCGGCCGGCGGCTCGAACAAGACCGTAGAGATAGAAGTGACCAAAATTCCGAGTATTACTGTTCCGTCCGCCCTTTATGTGGAGGTGGCGGCCACAACCATCATTCAGGGCAACAGTACCTATGTAATCGGGACTGACGGGTGCGGAGGCTCCTCTGACAAGGCCGGAATCGTTACCACGGAAAATCCGGGGTCTGTCGCCTTCGTCGACGGCCCTCATGTCACGGGTGTCGGAGGCGGTGCGCCCGACATCGTATATAACGGCACGGATATGGATATTCAGTCCATTGTGAATTCCTCTAAAGGATCCGCCGACTTTTCTTATACCGTAAACAGCGCCAATCATATTGCAACGAGCCTTCCTGGTCCCGGGGATGGGTGGGGAAACCCCACACCCGGAGCAACATTACAGGACCCGTCTTCCTGCGCTTGCAGCAATGTTGTCCATTACGATACCGGCGGGACCTATGTGCAGCTTAGCGGCGGTGTTTCAGGCTGCGGCATTCTTCTCATTGAGGGGGATTTGGACATTAACGGCGATTTCTCGTGGTATGGTCCTGTTATCGTCACCGGGTCCGTAGTATTTTCCGGAGGCGGAAACAGGAATATTACAGGCGCCTTAATCGTTGGCGGGTGGGCGTGGGCGGTTGTGGATGTTTCGGGAGGCAGTGCCAACATCGTCTATTGCAGCAAAGCGATAGATGATCATACCAGAAATCGACCCTTGCGTCTCTTCAGTTGGAAAGAGGATATGTAACTGGATTGCTCAATCCCTTGATGACTTAATCCATCCACCAGTCAGGCAGCACGCCTTTGTTTTTTTCCTTCAATTCATTTGCAAGGTCATTTATTCTTCTGGAAATCTCTGTCATGTCCCCCATTGCTTTCTTCTTCCCTTCTAAGTCCTTGTTACCCGAGGCCCGCCGAAATCCTTCTAAGGCTTTGTCCAGTTCGGCCACAAGCCGGAGTTTTTCCCCTTTGTAATATTTGCGGCTCGGTATTTCATTTACGCGCTTTTGCCGTGCACCTAGTTCCTTTCCAGGCTCATCCTCTATGAGGGACATGTCCGGGGCTTTGGGGGACAAGAGAGCCCGTCTGCTGTCTATTTGAGTTTCCAATATAATATCTGATTCTCTTATCTTCCTGACAGAATCCTTTGGAATTCCAACAGCGCCACCGCGAGAATAAAACCTTATCTGACCGCTCTCTTCTTGATACTGGTCAGTGACAAATTCATTCCCGTTTGTCAACTGGATCAGATAAGAGGGGCTGCAAATAGAAGGATAGGCGAATAAGGCAATGACAACCGCAGTCAAAGAAACCCTTTTCATGAAGTCCTCCGTGTCGAAGCTAAGGTGCCTTTGCTTTTTGGCTTGTACTTCCAAACAGATGCAAAGTCAATACTGACGGTCTTGTAAAAAGTCGAAAAACACCTCTTTCTGTCATTCCGGCGAAAGCCGGAATCCAGTTTATTCAGCTAGTTACAAAGGCTCTGGACTCCGGTTTTCACCGGAGTGACGTTTTTTTACGAGATTATCAATATTGACGGTTTCGTAATAGAGGTTACGGTTCTTGTCAGCCACCTCTTATGCGTGCACCGATTGCAGGTGTTTTAACCTGCCGAAATCATAGTAGAAGGCCAGGGATGTTCGATATGGCTTGATCTTTGCCTGCTAAGAAGTTCGCGAATTCTATTTTGGGGGATGTTTGCATGTCCACGGCATCATTGAGAAAGGAGGACAAAAATGAGAAAAGTATTGGTAGCTACAGGGATTGTCTTTGCATTCTTACTTGTTACGGCGGCTCAGAGTTGGGCCCAAAAAAACGCAGTCTGTGGATGCGTTAGCAAATTTTCCGGAAGGGCGCGTATTGTGAAGCATCCACACAAATGCAGATGGTGGGAAACCCGTTTCAGAGTTGATATGCAAGCGTTACAGGGTACGGCTGGAGAGCAAGGCCTTGCTGGACCTCAGGGACCGGTTGGGCCGCAAGGCCCTCAGGGTGAAGTGGGTCCGGCTGGAGAGCAAGGCCCCCAGGGACCTCCGGGTGAACCGGGCAACCTGTATCTTACTGGTCAAATGTGTCCCGAGGGCGCCTTTGTGACGGGCATTGACGCTGATGGCAACATCGTCTGCTCCGAGGTCAGCGCCGGCGTCGGTGCGGACTGCCCAGACAACCTTGGCCCAGGAGCCGACCTGTATAACTGTGACTTGAGCGATGCCGAGTTGAGCGGCTTCGACCTCAGTGGCGCCAACTTGAGCGGCGCCAACCTGAGCGAAACAAAGCTCAGTGGTGCAAATCTGACTTTCGCTGACCTGAGTCACACAAACCTCAGCGGTGCCGACCTGAGTGATGCCGACCTGATCGGCGCAAACTTGAATGGTGCCGACCTGAGCGGGGCTAACCTGTGCAGGGCAAGCACGAGGTTTGCTAACCTGGGGGACGTGATTTGGGAATCCACTATTTGTCCTGATTGTACAAATAGCAACGACCACGAGGGTGGCACCTGCATGTGAGACTAAAATTACCTTAATAGACCAGCTTCAACGGTTCTGAGAGTGGCGCAGCCGCCACCAGTGGGCTGCGCTACTCCATCCTCAAGCCATCCAATACCCGCTACACACAAAAATACTTTAACAGCCCTAAAGTTTCTTAATACTCGAGATCGGATAAGGCTGACTCTCAGAGATATAAATTTTTCTAATCTTATCATTGGATTAACCTCTAACAGTTTCTATATGTGAGATCGTGGCACAAAGATTGCTACATTGTCTTGCATCATGAATGCAAATTATAGATCGCGACTGGTTAGCGTCAAGGGCGGTTTCAGCATTGTGGAACTGATGGTTGTCTTTGGCATCGTTGCTGTGCTTGCTGCTGTTGCCGTCCCCGCCTTTAGTGTTTGGGTTCCCAACTATCGGTTGAAAGTTGCAGCGAGAGACGTGTATTCAGCCCTGCAGCATTCCAAACTGACAGCGATTAAGGAGAATAGTGATGTTGTCGTATGGTTCAACATTGCCAACAACACGTACAGGGCCTACGTGGACGATGGGGCAGGGGGGGGAACAGCGGGCAATGGCACCCAGGACGGCAGTGAAAAAACAATCAGGGACGGGACTATGGAGGCAGGCATAGACATGTACAACACGTCATTTTCGTTATGGTCGAATCAAACCTTTTTTAACAGCAGAGGCCTGGCCGGTGGTGGATGGGGATACGTCTATCTTAAAAGTAGCTCAAGCAGATACAAGAGGATTACGCTGTTGACTACCGGACATTTGAAAATTGAAAGCAGCACAGATGGGTCGAGCTGGAGCTGACCTGGGAAGAAGCTGCTCTATCGCAGGCAAGATAAAGGGGAACCGATGCTTTCCACAAAAATGGCAAACAACGAAAAAGGCTTCACCATGGTGGAGTTGTTCATATACATGGCAATCTTCATTGTTGTCTTAGGTGCGCTCTACAGCATCCTGATTACAAATACCAAGTCCTATTCTTCCCAGGAGAACAAGGTGGAAATGACCCAGGACCTTCGTGCGGCGATGGAACTGATGGTAACCGAGATTCGCATGGCATGCTGTGACCCCACGGAGGCTGGAAGTATTGGTTTTGTCGATAATGCTGATGACAGATACAACACTGATGCCAATTCCATTCATTATACGACGGATTCTGACGCAAGCGGAACAATAGCTAACTCTGAAGACATCAACTACTATCGCAAAACCTCTGGTGGCGTGCAACAGATTCTGAGAAGAACAGGAGACGGAAGCGAGTCGATTGTTGCTGAAAACATCACCAGTCTTAGGTTCAACTACATGTATGCAGACGGGGAAAAAAGCCAAGACCCCTCACCACCAGGTCCTGGGGATCCCGATGACACGGATGCAGATAGCACCAACGACCTTAATGACATAAGATCGGTGCAAATAAGGATAGACGGCGAAACAGCCAAGATAGATCCTGTGACAGGGGTCAAAAAGACGCGGACCCAGACGAGCTGGGTGGCCGTCCGCAATGCAGGGCTCTGAAAATGAAATATGTGACCACAGGCCAAAAGGGCTATTCCCTGGTTGAGATTCTGATTGCCATAGCTATTTTTTCCATCGGCCTCCTGGCTCTGGCCTCGATGCAGATCTCAGCTATGCAAGGGAACACCTTTTCCGGCACTACGACCGATGGCATAAGACTTGCCCAGGATCACATTGAACAGTTGATGCCACTGACCTATTCGAGCCTGACGACCGATCCCGGCCTGGTTGATACAGACGGCGACGGTGATGGCGGACTGAATGATGCTACGGCAGCCACGGCAGATTTTAGCCTGCTTAACCAATCTCACAACAGCTACAATTATGACGTATTTTGGAATTTCTCGGATGGTTCAGTAATAAGCAATACCAAGACGATCAATGTGATTGTTGCATGGACTGAGAACAGACGGCAAAGAACAGTTTCAATTCGAGGTGTCAAGGCAAGGAGATGATGAAGGTGTTTAGCATATTAAAAAATGAAGAAGGTTCTGCGTTAATTGTTGCGCTATTGGTGTTGGTGATACTGACCCTGGTAGGTATTGGCGCAAACAACACCACGTCGACTGACATACAGATTGCGCGAAACGAGAAGTTCCACAAGATAGCCTTCTATGCAGCCGACGGAGGGACCGAAGCAGGAATAGAATTGGTGGAACAGGGTATTGACGAAAGGGACTGGACCGATAATTCAGGTCATGGCAATTGTTACGTGACAAATGGGGATTTCTTTTTGAATCCAGATCTTGCGATCAATGAAGTCCCCTCTGACGCCAATCGCGATATCTACACGCCATCAGGCTACGCTGCCGGTGATCCCCACACGAATCTGAAGATCGGAAGCAATACAACATTGTCCACCGGGGGCGCTGTTCAGATGATCTCTGGCTATGGGGGAACGGGGTTCGGATCTGCAGGCGGAGGGGCCTGGGTCACCTATGACATCCGTTCTCAGCACCAAGGCCTAGACAACAGTGAATCCGTGGTAAACATGATCTGGAGGCATCTCTTGTGAATCTGGCGTCATATTCTCTTATTGAAGCAATGTCGTTTTGGGGTTTGTTGTGAAAGCGACAGAAAGGAAAGATGTTATGAAAATCGTTATTACAATAGTCATGTGTATTTCCTGGTATCTGTCCGGTTCTTTCTGCCAAGCCATTGTGGCGATTGAATCAGCCGGAAGCTCCTCCAGCGCTTCGCCGTCTTCCATTGCAGTGAGCACTGAGGTTCTGACCATCGTTGCGGTTGAGGGACGTGTCATAAGGACCACGGAAGGAAACCTTCCCATGGCCAGAGACTTCAGAGCCTTGGTGCGGAAGAACGGGCGTGTTATCGAGCAACAGGATCTGTCGCGGTTGGCAGGCCGGAGAGGAACAGGCCATCTCGTAAACGGAAAGGTGGCATGGATTCTTATTGAAGCCAAGGAGGAGAAAAAATGAAAAAGCTTGTCGCAAGCTTATGGGCAATTCTTCTTGGGGGGATTGTGCCATCCATCGCCTTTTGTGCATCAACGAGCGATTATAAGGCCGTGCCTCCCTTTATTCAGGAAAACAGTCCGAAAGCCAACGTCCTTATAATTCTGGACAATTCGAACAGCATGGACGAGGATGTTGACGGTGCTGCAGTGGGAAGCGATGCGCCTGACAGTCGATCCGAAATCGCGCGCAACGCTGTTGAGACCATGATCACCAATTTCGGTTCGGTCTTGCGCATTGGGTTGATGGCCTATCGGCAGTCAAATATTTCCCTTAGGCATATCCACAATTCACCCTATTACGTATCGTATGACCCTGATACCTATGACCCGGCTGGCTCGTTTACGCCACAAGATGCGCGGACCAACACTAAACGCATTGAAAACCCTTCGAACCCGGGGCACTATATCTACTACGATCAAAATCTTCCCTTTTATGCAGGCAGTGATTGTGGGATCCAATATTGCTATTCCACAAACTTTGAACAGGGTCGAACACCAATTCCGCCTGGAAGCATGAATGATCATATCAGCGATGATAATCCCTATAAGTGTCGCTCCACAAAAGTTGGAACAAACGACGTTTATAGCAATAACAGCCATGTTAACGATGCTGTAGCGATCGCTGAATATGCAGGGTCAACCAATACCTATAGTTTCGGACTGACGGATAGTGATGTGGCGGCAGGGTTTTACCAGATCGGGGCCCAGATGACCTGGAGTCATGTTGGCATGGCCTGGATGAGTACCTCTGCACCCGGAGGCGGCATGTTGCATGTTGCAGTAGATGACCTGGACGCGACTCAGGCCACCGCTCTGCAAAACAAGCTAGCAGTTTGTCAGTTTTCTGTTGCCACAGATACGCCGATTCGAAATGCCGGTTTCACGCCTCTGTACAGCACCCTGGGTTCCGCCAAAGACTACTTCGAGGGAGACCTCGCGTCAGCCTACGCCGCCTCTGGCGTTTCACGGACGACACCCACAACGTACGAATGCCAGAAGAATTTTGTGGTGCTGGTGACCGATGGATTGCCCACCGAGGATCCGTACGGTACCGGCGATTTTATTACGCCTGTGGCCGATGCCGCCACTGCGTTGCGGACGACCACGATCAGCATAGACGGCACTGATACAATTTTCGATATCCAGACATTTGTATTGGGGTTTGCGTTGCCCCGAGGTATGAATGGAGCCCTGGATCCGGTGGCGGTAGCCGCAGGAACGGACATAGACGGAAGTGCTTATTACGCCGGAAGTGAGGCTGAGCTGGTAGCAGCCTTGAACGACTTGTTTCTGGAGATTCTGGATAGGACATCCTCGGGAACGGCTTCCTCGGTGATATCCGCATCAAGAGAAGGCGATGGCGCTGTCTTTCAGGCCGTATTTCAGCCGACGATGAAGGCTGGCGCAGATGAAGTGACTTGGACGGGTGACGTGCACGCCTTTTTCATAGACTCCAATGGATACATGCGTGAAAGTCAAGCCGAAACAGATGGGAGTCAAGAGTTGGATGATACAACAGAGGACCCTATCATAACAATGTGTTACAATACTACTGACAGGATTGTGCGCGTAAACAAGTCTACCAGCATAGCTTCCATTCCCACCGAGAGCCAATGTGACACATGCAGCGCTGCTGATTTCCCTTACACCCTGTCAGACGTTGATTATCTATGGAGCGCCGGGGAATGTCTTGCCGGTTTGACGGATACCCAGGCAACGACCCAGAGAACCTATACCTCTACTACGGGCCGTTATATCATGACGGCCATAGATACGGACGGGGATGGTCTCATTGCCAAGACGGAAGCGGTGGCCTTTGTTCCTGGCAGCTTCACCAATTCCAATGCCGGCCTTTTACAGGCGGCTGATGCGACAGAAGCCGGCGCGATTGTGGACTATGTGCGTGGCGACGATCAAAGCTACAGGAGCCGCGAGATTGACTACGACGGCAATGGCTCTACGGAGACATGGCGGCTTGGAGATATTGTCTATTCAACCCCTGTTGCTGTGGCAGCACCGGCTGAAGATTTTGATCTGCTGTACGCAGACCTGAGTTATTTGGCTTTTGTCGCACATCACAGGAATCGACGGCAGGTTGTGTACGCAGGCGCCAATGATGGCATGTTGCACGCATTCAACGCCGGCTGGTATGATTCTGCGAACAAGGCATTCGAGAAAGGTTATTCCGGTAAGACCCAATACGACCTTGGGGAGGAATTGTGGGCGTATGTTCCATACAACGTGCTTCCTCATCTGAAATACCTGACCAACAGCGGTTATGGCAGCACGTCAGGGGATCACGTTTACTATGTGGACCTGAAGCCCAGGGTTTTTGACGCGAAGATATTTACCGCTGACGCTAGTCATACGAACGGATGGGGAACAATCCTAGTCGGGGGAATGCGTTTTGGCGGTGGCCAGATAGATGTTGACGTGGATACCGACAATCCGGGGACGGATGTGCGCACCTTGCGGTCCTCGTTTTTCATCTTGGATATCACAGATCCGGAATCGCCTCCGGAGGTGCTGCTTGAGTTCACACACTCCGACTTGGGATACACCACTGCCATCCCCACACCGGTCAAGGTGGGCAACGACTGGTACCTTATGCTTGGTTCCGGACCGTATCCGACTGATTCAGCGTCGTTAAATGCGGCAAAAAGCACGCAAACAGGGAAGCTTTTTCTAATCGACCTTAGTACCATGTCTTTGGAAACCACCTTTGGGACAAGTGGTGTCCTGGCTCTGTCCGATGCAAACAGCTTTGTTTCTGACCTGATTGCAGCGGACTACGATCTGGACTTCAGTACCGACGCTGTCTATTTCGGCACGGTTTCCGGGACCGGTGCGCCATGGTCTGGAAATGTCCAGCGTGTGCGGATTCAAAATGAAGCGACCCCTACTTATTATTCGCCCTCCTTATGGGCCTCTTCTGTCTTGTACAACACAACAAAACCGATCATCGCTGCGCCGGCAATCGGGGTTGATAAAGATGGGAACCGCTGGGTTTTTAGTGGTTCGGGCAGATTCTTTGTTCGGACCGATGCGGACGATTCAAGTCAACAGTCTTTTTTTGGCATCAGGGAGCCATACTCGATAGTCAGCGACGAGAAGGTTTTTGACTGGAGTACAGTGAGTCTGCCTTTCGAGGATGTGAGTAACGTTTCATACTACGAGAATTATTCCGTGAGTCTGGCCGCATTCAATTCTTTAAAGTCCCTGATGGCAGGCAATACGAAAGGTGGCTGGTTACTGAATTTCAGCACAAGCAAGGAGCGAAATTTGGGCCAGGCATCGTTGCTCGGCGAAATACTCACATTTACAACCTATGTTCCTTCCAGCGCAGTTTGTGCGTTTGAGGGAACCTCCAGTCTATACGCCTTGTATTACAGCACAGGGACTGCCTACATAGAGTCCGTCATAGGTCTTGACACGGGGGATTCTGTGGTCGAAGATGGAAAGACCAAATACAAGGTGCTTAAGAAGAGATCATTGGGTGTCGGCATGACAACTATGCCGAGCATTCACAGCGGAGGTGAAGAGGGCTCCAAGGCTTATATCCAGACTAGCACCGGCGCTATATTAACACTGGACGAATTGAACCCGGGAATGGTGAAAAGCGGCCAGATTGCGTGGCAGGACTGGCAATACTAGAACTGGGTTCGTTCCAGGCATTCTTTTCTTAGCCTTCATGCAGTGACGAGGAAAGAGACTAAACTTGTCATTTAGATCAGTACCGGGCATATCGTTGAGCGCGACGAGAGTTTGCGCTGTGCCGCACAAGAGCCGCCCGCTTCACTGGATTCAAGCGCAGTGACAACCGGTGCGCATCCGGCAGTCCCTGAGATGCGCACTTTCCCTTGCATATCTTTACCCACTTATCCCCCTCTCCCCCGCCTTTTGGGGGAGAGGGGGCTTATCCATTTTTCCTTCCCTAACACGGTCTCTTGTGCTAAAAACCGTAACCGTTCAAGGTTCAGGATTAGTGAAGGTTGATGATCTCGTAAAAAGTCGTCACCCCGGCGAAAGCCGGGGTCCATGTCAGTCATAAGTCTCTGAAAACACTGGATTCCGGCTTTCGCCGGAATGACAGAAAGAGGTGTTTTTCGACTTTTTACGAGTTCATCAAGGTTGACAAAAGAAAAGCAACCATGAACCTGTGAACGCCTACGAGAAACCAATGAAATCTTCGACCACCGGGTTCATTCTTATCATTGTACTGTTTTTTTCGTCCGCCGCTCCGGCGTGGGGTGCAAAGCCGTACAAGATCTATGTCATCAACAGGTACGGGGCGTGGGATGTTGTATGCGATTCTTATACGGTTCAAAAGGATGACCACGTCTGGGAGATTCTTCGTCGCAAGGGACGCATTGCAGAAGACGATTTCCCGAGATTTGTTTCGATTCTGAAAGACCTCAATCCCCACATCAGAGATGTAAACAAGATCTATCCTGACCAGAATATCTTGGTCCCTCTAAAGCAGATACAGGCCAAGGAAGGCCACGCAGAAGCTGGTCCGCGCTATATCACTATTCCCATCATACCGGATGTGCTTTACAAGAGCCGCAAGGTGCGCGCAGGCGAGTGTTTGTCCAAGATAGTGACAGCTTACCTCGGGGTGCGGTGGGATCGGTTTTCCAAGGCCTACTTCCAGACCTTCAGGCGTCTCAACCCACGCATCAAGAATTTGGATCTTATTTACCCCGGCCAGGCCATACGCATTCCCGAGTTGTCTTCTCAAGAACTTCCTGCCGCAACACCTGGTCTTGTGCTTCCCGGAGAAGATCTGCCTGTTCAGATAACGGCCCGGGATCAGATTGAAGCCACACCACTCAAGTCAACTCCGCGGCCGGTTGAGGCGCCGCCGGCAGAGAGGATTATCGCGAAGCTGGCAATTCAAGGTCCAGCCGTCACGGAGCCCAATACAGTTCCCCCCGGGGAAGATCTGACTGCAGAGCAGGAGGCTCAAGCCAGCGATATATCCCCAAAACCTGGAATTTCCTTGCCGGTCGAGACGCAGCCAGTTGAAGAAGAGATAACGGAGTCGGATGCCGAAGACGCATCTGTCACACAGCCTGAGCCGCCAGCCAGCGAAGAAGAAATGCCTGCCAAGACGAAGACCGGTGATGAGGTTGCTCAGGCCGCAGCTATGCCCCCGAAGCCTGCCGCTTCCTTGCCAACTGAGACACCGCCGGCAGAGGAGAAGATTTCCAAGCTGGTTACCCATGAGCCATCTGCCCCAGAGTCCAAACCGGCTACACCCGAGGAAGACCTTCCTGATGAGCCAATTACAGAGGAAGAGGTTCAAGCAGATGCCACGTTCCCGATCTCGAAGCCCTCGGCTCCGTCAACGGTTGAGACACCCGTACCTGGGTGGCAGGAAGTTGTTTCAAGAATAGCAGACGAACTTGGCGGCAAGCTGTTGGCGTCTGGTAGATGTTACTTCCCGGGAAAGGACCGGAGCGATATCGCACTGGACCTTGCGGCCTTTCCGGTCATCGAACTAAAGAACGGACGGCATCTTCTGTTTGAAACGGGAGTCAGGCTTGGGCGCGACACAGAGGAAGCCATACGCGCTTCCTGGGAAGGGCTGTTGATTATTCACGCAGATGCCCAAGAGGCAGATGCCGTGGTGCTGGATAAGGTGTTCCGTGCCGTGTTGGGCCAAAGAGTTCAAAAGGTTCTCGACCTTCCGGCGCTGGATGATGGTGTTCTGGTCACCTTGCGAGGTGATTGGGTTTTTCCTCAAGAGGCTGATAAGGGGATGCGACCCAAATATCACTGCATAACGCTAATAGAGACTCCTGAAGAGTACTCCTCGAGTTTAGTTGTTGAATATCTTGCAAAAGAGAATATCCGGGTTATTGACATACTGACAACGGCAAGCGTGGAGAACAAGACCCCCTCTTTGCAGGACAAGAAATCGGAAGAGTCTTCCGTATCTACCATAGATGGATCAGGCCGGGAGGCCTTTGTGTCAGGACTTGTCAGGGCAATAGGATATTCCTATGAGCCCGGAGTCCCCTTGTCGTTTGATTATGCCGGCTTTCAGATTCAGACAACTGCCAATCTTATTTACGGGGGAGACGGTCTGGATATCGTGGTCGATTTCGGGACCTTTTACGGTGACGCGAAATCTGCCATTGAAGCAGGAGGGTTGAATGTGCTATCGATTCGGCCTGATGATGACTTGCTGACTATTGCAAAGAATATCCTTGAGGCGCTGGGGTCTTCCTATACCGAGGCCCCGCTTTTCTTTGCCGCAAACCGAAAGCTCGCCAAGACTACTTCTGTTACTATTCCGGGCTTTCTGATTTCACATGGGAAGGAGAAGAGGGCCTTGTTGGTCCAGGCGCCGCTGCAGTCGAAGCTACTTGATTTCTTGAGTGAACAACAGATAAGGATCTTGAAGATAAGAGAATGGCCCCGCTAGGATCGTTCCAATATCTTTTTTGCACAACCATTATCATTCAATGTTGACGGCTTCGGAAAAAGTCGAAAAACATGTCATTGCGAGCGGAGCGAAGCAATCTCTCTGCTATAACTACTTGTATTTATGAGATTGCAGAGCCTGTTCCGAGCCAAGTATTTTTGGGAAAAGGCAATCCGTTAAACAACGAGATTGCTTCGGCTTCCTTCGTCAGCCTCGCAATGACAGGCGAGGAATCTCACTCCTCGCAATAACCGGATTCATGATTTTTTACGAATGCATCACCAATGACCAGTAGAAGGAGTTGAGTCATGAATAGGCAGTTCACATTATTGTTGGCTTTGTCAATTGTTTGCTTTGTCTCAGTCTCATGCGCGCCAAGTCGGGCTATACGCAAGGACCAGGCTGAAGTCTCCAGGCGTCTTGGTGAAGCGTATTTGGCCGAGGGAAATTTTACGTCAGCACTCAAGGCGCTTCTGAAGGCAGAAAAGCTCTATGAGAAGGACGCCTTACTCCAGAACGACCTGGGGCTCGCCTATTTTGCAAAAGAAAAGTTCGATTTGGCGATTGAGCATTTTGAGAGGGCCGTAGCACTGAAACAGGATTACTCAGAAGCATTAAATAACATGGGGACACTCTATCTGAGATTAGGCCAGTTGGACAGCGCAATAGAGTCTTTCAACCGAGCCGTTGACAATTTGCTTTATGTTACTCCTCATTATGCCCTGAGCAATCTTGGAGAGGCATACCGGGGGAAAAAGGATTATGACCGCTCCATCGGTTTTTACAAGAAGGCCCTCAAGGCAAATCCCGGCTTTCCCACAGCACATCGAGGCTTGGGTCTTACCTATATGGCCACAGGCAACCACGAGGCGGCGATCTCATCGTTGGAAAAGGCGGTTCAGTATGGCCCGCGCTTTGCCTTTGCCTATTTTGACCTTGGACGCGCGTACGCCGGACAATACGACACAGAAGGGGCCGTTTCCGCATTCAAAAAGGTCGTCGAGCTTGCACCCGATACCCCTCTGGCTGATAGCGCCCTGGCAGAGATCAGGAGATTGCAGGAATATTGAGGGATTGAGACATTGGGGTATTGAGGGATTCGTATTAGACGATTGGAGTGTTGCAGCTTAAAGAAGAAATGACCATTGACTCAATGCCACTAACTTAAGCTCAAGTCAGTGCTCGCTTGTCATTTCGAGCGACGCGCCCGCCCTGGCGCGACATGAGAATAATAACCGCTGCTATTTCAGCCGTCGCAGCCATAGCTGCTTTCAGCCTTCGAAGCTTCGGCGAAGTAGGCATGGCGAAGTCGGCATATGAACCCGGTCTGGGCCAGGGAGAAATCTTGTTCTGCTTGAATTCAAAGGATTTCTCGTCGCCAATGCTCCTCGAAATGACAGAAAAAGATTTCTATTGACCGGTGACCAATGACTAAAGAGGCGGTGTGCGGAGTTTTGCCCCGGGTTCTATGTCCTTGTCAGCCATGGTTACCAAGGCCGTAGCAGTTGTCTCCTCAGTATGAAGGATAAGAATTTTGGCAAAATCGACAGGTGAAAGCAGCACTTCTTCTTTTCCCTTTGGGTCGAGGTATTCCTTGTCCTGATAGTATATGCTGTATGATTGTCCCACCTTGATGCCGTCTTTGCGCCCCTTGTCAACAAAGACAACGGCCTGATCACCGAAGATGCTCTGGTTTTCCTCAGAGACTAAGACCTTGCCGTTGAGTCCCTTTTTGCTTTCGGCAAGTATAATCTTAGGTGATCGTGGCTCATATGGCATCAGCATGTCGCCGACTTCAATATGCCTGAATGATTGAATGATCTTGCCTATAGAAAACTTTGGCTGCACCTCAGTGATTTCAACCACGCCCAGCAAGTAGTGCTGAACTCCAATAAGCCCTTTGGTTTCTTGGTCCTTCACTGGCTTTAATGTCCGAAACACAGTAAAACGATCCCCTGGCTTAAAGGTGACGTTTCCAACGGGTCGGATATAGACGAGGTCCCTCTTGCTGATCATGACCTTGCCTTCTTTGACCTTGAAGATGGCGCCACAGGGGCTGACAGGCTTCTTTCTTATGAACCCCACCCTGTTAATCGCGGGATAGGCGTAGTATGGCGGTTCGGGGGGTTCGAAAGCCATTTCCGCCTTTGCTTCTAACAGCGGTTCGGGCGGCTCGACCATTGTTTCGAGTTGCTTGCGGCTAAAGATGCGTATACGCTGGCCCGGGTAGATCCAGTGAGGGTTGAGGATCGGCACTTCTTTGTTCTTCTGCCATAGGTCCGGCCAGACCCAGGGAGAATCATAAAAATGCTCCGAGAGATCCCACAGGGTATCACCCTTCTGAATGGTATAATAAAGGCCGGCCTCAAGGTTCACGGGCTTCTCACCACGATGCTCTGCATGAGCATTTGCCGGGGCCACCGACCAGAATACAATCAAAATAGAACTGTGTACAATTATCTTAGAAACAATTTGCCGAAGCATGAAGTGTCCCTTATTCAATTTGGCTCAAATTCGGGGGGCACTGTCTTTCGCCAGAAAAAGCCGGCAATCAGTCAACAGTACCTAAGATTGAGTATTTGTAGGTCAAATCTTCCCATTCAACCTCCACGGTAATGCTTGCAAGCTGAGGAGGTTCAGCGTCACCAGCCTGAGTGTCATAAATCAGAACATTGTACTCAATCAACGAAAGATGGGCATCCCTGGTAGGGCCGAGAGCATTACTGTCACAGTATTCCCTTTCAATCTCTCCCACCAGCTTGCCTTTATCTGCAGAAATGCTCACCTTGGAGCCCGATGGCAATTGATTCAAATTACGATCGCAGACAATGACGTTAACGAGTTCAGAACCACCATCGTTAACAACGAATGTAGTCGGATTAAAAAGAATAATGGGGCTCCCGGTAATCAGAATCGGGAAATTGGCAAATAAGTTCTTGTCGTCGTCCCAGGCACCATTTTCTCCGTCCCAGCTTCCATCAGATTGAGAATCAATATACAACTCTTCAGGGTCACTGGATGCTGGGCCGTCATAATCATCGTTATCATTGTAATCAATAAAAGGATCATCATCTGTGTCATCAAAAGGCTCACCCGCATCATAGATACCGTTGCCATTGGGATCATCAAAATGTTCTTCACCTCTCACGTAAACAAGTATCGAACCCAAGCCATCGCGGGGGTGGGCAGTCGTTGTATATCCGTAGTTCAACGTCAAATAATCTTGCAATTCAACTTCCCAGACTTCTGGCTCAACGTCTTCAGGGCCTACATTAGGAGGTATAGGCTGCTGGGTTCGAACCGTTACAGTGGCCAGGCCGTCGTCACCCAAAGTAACCTGACTGGTATCAATGGCAAGGCCAACCTCAGTGGCAAAAGAGATGGTGGTTCCTTCCAAGACATTGTAATTGCCAAACCGATCAGCCAGATACGCGGTAATGTCAGCTGTTCTATTGTTATACACAAGTCCAGGAAGGTTAAGCAATGTTGACGCAACACTGAAGCGCTTTGCATTGGGAACTCCTCCGCCGATTGAAACGACTGATGATAAGGTTGTCATTGGAGTGCCCGAGACATCAATCGTCGCACTGATTGTAACAGGGCCTGCCACATGGCCGCTGTGCAATATGACTTGCGCAATACCATTCTGATCTGTAGAGACATCGATTTCGTCAAAGGGGGGACCCAAAGGGTTAACATACTCACCACCACCCGGGCCGACCATATGGAATGAGACACTCTCATCGCTCAGGGGATTGTCATTGCTGTCCACGACAAGGAACTTAATTACCGAGGTCTCGGTCCCACCAGTCCCCGCGAGCGCTATACACTGAGGTTCTGCAGAAGAAAACTCTATGGCGGCCGCCGGAGACTGTTGAATCTCAACATCGATGGCCGCAGTAGCTGCCCCTGAACTCACATTGATCGTTGCTGTACCAGGGTCATCCCCAGCCGTAAAGGTGGCGGTAGCAATGCCACTATTTGTCGTTGAACTAGGAGAAACCGTTCCATAGAATGAGTTTACATCAAAAGAGACTGTTGTACCATTGGGCACTGAAGCGCCGTTTGCGTCCAACACCTGGGCAGTGATTGTGGCAGTAGCCTGAACACTGATACTATCCGGACTTACACTCAAATTGATTGTCTCAGGCGCAGACTGATCAAGAATGACAATTTGAAGGGGATCATCAGAGTTAGAGACAGATCCTGTCGTTGCTGTCACTTCGACCGTGCCTGGATCGTTTCTAGCTACGAAAGTCGCTTCTGCTTCACCGGAACTCGATGTTGATGCCTGGCTAGTAATATATGCTAATGTCGGATCGCTCAACGCAAAGGTGACTGTGACTCCTGACATGGGAGAACCGCTCACGTCATACACCGTGGCCGTGACAGTAGTGCTTTCCCCTGGATTGATTGAAGACGGGTTAGCTGAGCAATCTAGAACTGCTGCAGCACTTTCTTCTTGGGTAGCTTGTTCTTCACTGCTGTCCCCACCCCCGCCGCTAGGTCCGCACGAAGCAAGAAAGGCAAAGGCACACACCATAAGTATAATCATAAAACCGTACCGAAGGTATTTCCTTTTCATTTTCATTGCGAGTTCCTTTTGCATATTCACATTATTTTGTAACAATTCAGAAATACGAACTTACTGTCTTTCGCTCACAACTGCGTGTTCCGTAAGCGGCATCTCTTCAAGTTTAACTATGGTTGGCGTTACAAAAATCAACAGTTCTCTCCTTTCCGTTTTTTTGGATTGTGACTTAAAGAGCCATCCTAATACAGGAATCTTAGAAAGCCCGGGCACGCCCTTTTTCGACAATGACTCTTCCCTTGTAATGATTCCACCGATTACAATCGTATCTCCATTGTTCACCAGCAGTTCTGTGCCCGCCTCTTTTTTACTAATCCCCGGAGCGCCCTGGACTGTGATCGACCAGTCCGGGGCATCTTTTCTGGCAACGATCTTCATGGCGATGCGACGGTCCATGGTAACATGGGGCGTTACTTCCAATTTGAGGACGGCTTTTGCCCATTTGAGACTGTAGCTTCCCTCTTCAAGGACCTGGTAAGGTATCTCGACGCCCTGTTCTATGTAGGCCTCCTTGTTGTCGAGGGTGAGGATTTTTGGCGAGGATACGATCTTGAGTTTCCCTTCAGATTCCATGGCCTGAAGATTGGCTTGGAGCGTCAACGGCGTAAGGCCGGCTAATCTGGCAAAATTGAATCCAATACCACTTGTAGGCCCTGCCGGAGGCAAATTCACTGCCCAGTTGTCACCCACTCCACCGGTCAGTCCATATGTGCCGCCTACGGTGCCATACCCTCGCTGAGGACCTGTCCCATACCTATCGTCCCCGGGCTGAATTCCATACTGCCCCCCCCACTGTATGCCGATCTCACGAGAAAAATCGGTGCTGGCCTCCACAATGCGCGACTCTATCATCACCTGGGGGGTCACGACGTCCAGCCTTTTGGCAACTTCTCTGGCATTCTCAATAGCAGCCTCCACGTCACTCATGATAATCATGTTGGTCCGTTCATCAACAGTCACTTTCCCCCGGTCTGTTTTGATCTCCCCTAAGTGCGATTTTATGGACAAGGCATTGGCGTAGTTGATCGGAATATATTCCGTAACCAGAGGCTCGGCCTCTTTGGCATCCTGTTCGGCCTTGGCTTTCGCCTCAAGGGCTTTGAGCTCTTTTGCCAGGGTGTCAAGTTTTGCGATGCGAACGACGTTGCCTTCAACAACTGTTCCGAGTGTGTTCATTTTGAGGATCAGATCCAGAACCTGATCCCAGGGGACATTGACGAGTTTCAGGGTGACTCTTCCTTTGACATCCTGGCCAATGACGAAGTTCTTTCCGCTGACCTCATGAAGGATTCGAAAAATATTGTGAATGTCCGCATCCTGGAAATCAAGAGATATCCTTTCCCCCGTGTACGTCTTGCCTGCTTCGGTTACAACGGGTTTTTCAGGGGGCCTTGTAACTTCTCTTATGACCGCGGCCTCCGTCTCTTTCATCGCCTGGATCCACCCGGGCTTTTCCGCTTCCGGCATGGGTCTCGGGGGGACTGAAGAGGCCTCAAAGTCAAGAACGCACACATTTTCTTTCTGATGAACTCTAAAGGGAACCGCTTCTCTGAGTTCAATGGCGATGACGGCCGTGTCTCCCATTTTTGTGCTCTGTATGGGAAGAATGCGGTCTACGGCGCTCTTGAATCGCGTTGTAATAAGGGGGCGTCTTCGAAAGTCAGGAATCCTGGTATTAAAGAGCTTTAACAGGAGCCTTTTGTCCGAGGACTTCTGTGTTTCATATCGGATCTGTCTCGTTGTTCCCACAGTGACACGGGATTTGCCGTCTTCCAGCACTTGAAAGTCGATTTGGTTGACCCAGGCTGCTGCCTTTTTGACTTCTTCGGCTGTGACTTGAGCTTCAACCGGAGTCTCAGACCTTGCCATGTTCCGTGTTTCGGGTTGGACCTTTTTGGCAATTTGAGGGGCCTTTTCCGGTTCCGGCTTCTTGGCCTCCCTGGGCTCCACAACCGATTTCCGCCTCAGGCGGACAAGTACCTGATTTTCAGCCCGGGTCACCTCATAAGGAACGTCTCTGTTCAAGCGGATTTCGATCCGCGAGGAAGGCCTTTTTCTCCTTAGCTCAGACGCCTGAATAGCCTTAATCAGTGTGCTGTCCGGCGGCGAATAGCTGTCTTGAATCCCCTCTAACGCCGTGTCCGGGAAATAGAGGACGACGCCAAGCGGAAACTGATGCTTCACTGCCGTGTAAGTGAGAGGTTGATTGGCATACATAGTCACCAGGCATGTTTCTATGTCCTCAGAAACAGCGATTCTGTGGATTATTTTCTCCCCGGAAGTTGGCTCAGGCGTAACCGCCGCTGGTTTTGCAGGGGGCCCGGAAGCGCAACCCGCAAGGACAAGGAGAACTCCAAGCATAAACAACGGCCATTTCCTTTTCCAAATCGCTTTCTTGTTGCCAGTCATCTCATACATCTCCGACGTTTTTTGGAAACGTTAATTCCGTGGTCTGAAGCTCCATTTTACCCGAGAGGAAATCCTCGGCCTCCTCTTCAACGACGACCCTGTCCTTTAGCACTCGTTTCACTCGTCCAAAATTTGTGCCAACATATGTGCCTTCAGATATTATGTAGCCTTTGCCGGAAGGTTCCTCGACCAGGGCCTTGTTTCCCGTAGCCGCCAGTATTACAGCGACGAGCTTGAGTTGGCCCAGGTCCACCATCTGAAGTGGCGTGAGGGGCAGCCTCTTTTTTTTGGCCTCTTTCCTGGATGGGACGACACGTTCAGTTTCTGTTTCAAAAGGAGACTCAAAAGGATCGTGTTTCCCCCTGGGATCGTAAAAATAGTCGGGTCTCTTTCCGATCCCTTCGGCAAGCATTAGACTCTCTGATTTTTTTGGCCGGATCAGGCCTTTTTTCTCAGGCAATGATGGCTCCACGGCCCTTTCGGAAGGAGTCTGCGCAAGCCTGGTCCCATGTTCAGCCACGCGAGGTTCTACGGGTATTTTTTCCGGCTGAGCAATCGGTTCTTTGGGCATGGCAATCTTCTTCCGCAACTCCGGTGGCTGTTGCGGAGCCTCGGACTCTGACTGGTCTCCGCACCCGGCTGCGGCTACTATCATGAGCGTGACCGCAAGAAGCAACTTGCGAGCGGTGGCCGCGATAGTCATATCAGCCCTTTTTTTTCTTCTTTCCATTTGCGGTTTTCTTTGTTGCGTCTTCTATAAATCTATATGTGGTGGCTACGCAAGACGTATTCAGGTCTTCTTCGGCTTTTTTAGAATCTTTTACTTTCTTGATATTGATGTCAGAGACGTTGACGATTCTGGACAGTCTTGACACTTTGTCAAAAAACATTGCCAGGTTGTGATATCCGCCGACGACCTCTATCTTTACAGGAATCTCGGCATAGAAACCCTTTGGAACCTCCTTCGCCGGTTTGAACAACAGAAACTCCAGGCCCGAATGCCTTCCCGATGTTGATATGCTCTCCAGGAGGCTCGGGATTTCCTTCTTGTCCGGCAGAAGGCGAAGAACAAGCCTGAACTTTCCCTGGGCATCGTTGTATTGTTTTTGGTATTTATTGAGGTTCTTTGCAGCAGCCTTTGCTTTTGTCAACTTGATTTCGATATTCTCGAATTCTTGCTTCAGCTCACTGACCCGGCTGGATTGCGGCATGTAGATGAGATAATAAAACAGTCCGCCAAAAAGAAGAAATGTTCCGATACAGATCGCAATCCTCTGTACACGGGTCAGCGCCGCAATCTTATCAAAAGGTAAACTTGGGAGGGACTTTCCAGCCATTTATCCTCAAGGGGTTGTCGGTTTCTTCTGGGGTTGTCGGCTCAGCATACAGGTCAATATGAACTCTTTAAACTTCTTGTCCTGCTTCAGTTTGACTTGCTTTGAAGATATGAGGTCAACACCGCCAAAAACGGGCGATTCTTCAAGCCGAGTCATGAAATCTGCAACAATCTTGTTGTCGCTAGCCACGCCTGCAAGCTCAATGGTTCCGTTCTTTTCTGTCAGGCTCTTAAGCCACATCTTGTCTGCCACCACGTAGTTGGTGAGGGCATCCATGAAACGGACCGGGCCGGTTCGATTCGCTTCAAGCTTGACTATAACATCCATCTTTGCTTCGAGTTTCCGAAGCTCTTTTTCTATCTCATCCACCTGCCTGGCTATCGCCTCATGTTTCTTCAGCTCTGACTGGGCCAATTCGATGTCTTGGTTGAGCTTCGATATCTCGCGGTTCGTCGACATCGCAAGGTAAGCCATCACACAAAAGGCAAAAACAAGACACAGGCAGAAGACGGAGACCTGACGACGAATGTTTTCCTTCCTGCGCGCGGCTCGAAGCGGTAAAAGGTTGATCCTGATCATTTGTCGCCAACCTTCCTGGATGCCAGGCCGATGCAGATAGTAGCTTGAGGGGCTATGCTCTTAAGATAATTCGTGTCATGATCCTTTTCATTGATGTCCAGAGACCTGAAGGGATCGAACATCTCCACGTTACCAGAAGTCTCTGTCGCCAGGTGTTGGAGAAATCCCGGCGTCTGAGTTGCTCCTCCGCTCAAGAGGATCTGCTTAATATTCTCGTCAGGATATGTGGAATAGTAGAAGTCTGACACCCGCCTGATTTCACTGCACCAGTTTGAGACAAAGGACAAGATGATCTCATCGAGGTCTTCCTTGGGCACCTTGCCGGAATCCTTGCCCAGCTTTATATCCTCTGCCTCGTCAAAGGAACAAGAAAACTGTGTGGCAATCTCTCTAGTGATTTCTTCTCCGCCGACAGCCACGTCTCGGGTAAATGCGGAGACATTATTCTTAACAATATTGACATTGAGTTTATTGGCTCCAACATCTACGAGCGCAACACTCTTTTCTTCCTGCAGGTAATTGTCTTCAAATACCTTCTCCAATACAAATACATCGACATCGAGCACACATGGGTTGAGATCGGCCATTTCCAGGAGGTCTATGTGTTCATTAACGACCTCCTGCTTGGCAGCAACAAGCATGACATTCATTTGATTCGGATTCGCTTCATGGTCGCCAAGTATATGAAAATCAATGTTTACGTCTTGGACATCGAATGGAATGTACTGTTCGGCCTCATATTGGATATTGTCGTGGAGTTCCTCCTCCGCCATCTTCGCCACTACAATTTTCTTGATGATTACGGAATAGCCGGAGATCGATGTTGCGACATTCTGCTCTTTTACGTTCAAGTTCCTTGCCAGGTTTTTGATAATATCGGCAACCACCTCGGGTTCCTTAATACGTCCTTCAACGATGGCGCCTTGCGGCAAGTTGGCCATGCCGAACTTCTTTAGGATCCGTTGTTCCCCTTTTTTCACGACCTCGCCCAGCTTGATAGTCCGGGAACCAATATCCAGGCCGATGAGGTGATCCTTCTTTGCAAAAAGCATATGGCTCCTTTAGTCAGCGAATATCTTGTTCTTGTCGGTAAGTCTGTAGCCGAGAGCCAAGAGAAGCTTTCTCTTTGTCTCCAACCGGCAATTTTTTCCCTTTTCGATTCTATCAATGGTTATGGGTGAGACACGGGCCTTTCTCGCAAGTTCGGCCTTGCTTATCAAAAGCGATTCCCGTATTTCTTTCAGCGCATTCCTGCCCATGCCGGCTCGTCTCCTCCTGGGTTCTGACTGTATGCCATCCTCAAAGCAATGTTCATCCATGCAAAAAGAATTTACACAACTTCTGAAACTGCCATATTGCTTGACGGGAAGATGCATGATTTGGGCCAACTTGTCAAGAAAATTACGCAAAATTAAGCATAATTATTATCAAATGATGTCATTTGTATGTTGATAAAGTAAGCGTTCACAGGACCGTATATCCTGGTCCGTCGCCTCCTTCCGGACAGGTCCATGTGATATTGCCGTAGGGATCCTTAACCTCACACGTCTTGCAATGAAGACAATTTGAAGGGTTCAGCCGCAGCTTCTTTTCATGCGTGTCCTCGCTAATTTCCATTTCGTATACATTGGCGGGACAAAACCTCGTGCATGGAGACTGATAAGCGTCAAAACACTGATTAACACATAGATTAAGATCGTGGACAATCAAGTGACATGGCTGATCCTCCCGGTGCTGCGTTTTGGATAGATATACACCGGTCAGTTTGTCCACAAAGAGCGCTTCATCATATCCATGTTTTCCGTATCGTTGTTCTGAGGTCTCCAAGTCGTCATCTTTCAAGGATCGCAAGGAGCCTGAGTCTTTCTGGATGGACATCCTGTCAATGACACCTCTTCCACCTGTCAGATATTGGATACCCAAGTGGACAAGTTTTATCGGCATTTTCTTGGCTGCGGCCTGGGCAAAATTCCTTCCCACATGGAGTTCCTGTTTCAACCAACTGTTTTCAATCATGTCACGGTAGCAAGACAGCGCCTCTTGCGTGAAACTGCCTTTTGAGAAGGCCTCCAGAATTGCCTCTGCCGCAAGCATGCCCGATTTCATGGAGGTGTGGATTCCTTTAAGCGCCGGTGGATTCTGCATGGATGCTGTGGCGCCCACAAAAACCGCACCATCAACAGCCAGCTTCGGTACGGTGTAATATCCTCCGTTGCCAATTACCCTGGCCCCTTGCTCAATCACCCGGCCGCCGGTTATGATCTCACGCACAAACGGATGCGCTTTGAATCTCAAGAATTCTTCATAGAGATCGAGCATGGGATCTTCATATCCCAATCCCACGACAAAGCCCAGGGTTACCCTGTAGTCCTTCATCTCATAAACAAAGCCACCACTGTGGATGTCTAGCTTTAATGGATAGCCCAAGGTATGAATATCATTGGCAGATCTGTCTGCAAAATAGTTCTTCTCGGGCAGCTCGATAACTTCTTTTATGCCGGTTTCAAAGGTTTGAGGCACCTTTCCGGCAAAGATGTTCAACTTCTTGGAAAGCTCTCTGAGAAGCGATCCCTTGGCGCCCTCTCCAAGGACTGTTACCTTTGCAATTATGTCCACGCCAGGCTCAAAGTTTGCCCTGGGTTGTCCATCCTTATCCAGGCCCTTATCTCCTGTGCGGACCCCGACGACGGTCTTGCCATCCCGGTCGTAAAGCACCTCTTTGCCCGCAAAGCCTGGGAAGATGTTCACGCCCAAATCCTCAGCAATGGCAGCAAGCCAGCGGACAAACCTGGAGAGGCTTATGACGTGGAATCCCTTGTTTTTCATGTACCGTGGCACGAAAGGAATGGAATATTGGGACCTCTCGGTCAAAAAATAGAATTCGTCTCCCCGAACGTCTTTCTCAATAGGGCAGCCTGCTTCCCTGTAATTTGCCACAAGCTCCTTGAGGGCTATAGGGTTTAGGACCGCGCCGCTTAAGGCATGAGAACCCACGTTAGCGCCCTTTTCAATTAACGCTACCTCAAGGTCAAGATTCTTATTTCTGGCCAGTTGCATCAGATGAACGGCGCCGGCAAGGTTTGCAGGGCCACCCCCAACAAACAGGACATCAAATTCGATTTGTTCTCTTGCACTAGTCATAGTTTCCTCGCATATCACATAAAGCCGAAAGCTTAAAGTGGCGTCCCTGCGAAAAATGTTTGACAACGGGAAAAGATGGGTATAAATTGTCAAACGATAAAGCGGGCATAGCTCAGATTGGTAGAGTACAAGCTTCCCAAGCTTGGTGTCGCGGGTTCGAGCCCCGTTGCCCGCTCCAGTTTTGTCGTGCCTGAAATTGAGCCCTATTCCCTTTTTGAGGCGATGCCTTGTGCGGCTAGGCAGCAAGGCATATATGCTTCGATGAGTGGAGTTGCTGATAATTTGTGCCTGTGGTTTTCTGTGTAAAGACTCAATAAAAAGGTTTATTGAGACGTAGATGCGATGCGGGAAACGGGCAATAGCCCGTTTTTTTTGTAAATGGATGAATGGACCGAAAGGTTTATCGCTGATGTGGAGGTCTTGGCGCAACCCCTCCTCAAGTCTGAAGGTATCACACTGATCGATGTGGAGTACCGAAGGGAGCATAGCGGGTGGACCCTCCGGTTGATTGTTGACAAAGACGGGGGCGTCACTCTAGGTGATTGCGCCGATGTGAGCAAGCAACTTGGAGACATCCTGGACGCAAGGATGGATGTGCGGAGACCGTATCACATGGAGGTTTCCTCTCCAGGTCTTGACAGGCCGTTGACAAAACCAAAGCACTTTGTCCACTTTGAAGGCCGGCAAGTATTCATTATGACTGACAGTCCAATAGAAGGGAAAAGGAATTTCAGAGGAGTGTTGAAAGGGTTTTCCGATGGCGTGGTTAAAGTCGCTGTTGAGAAGCGGACTTTGGCAATTTCCTATGAGAATATCGTAAAGGCTCGTCTCGATTATCATGATAGACCTGCTTCGTAGGACGGGTGCAGGGTGATCAATCGTACGATGTTGTAATCGGAATTACAATCAAGGTATGGAATATGTTAGAATCGGATATCAAAAGGGTTATTGAGCAAGTTAGCCGTGATCGGGGTATTGACCGGGGAGTACTGATCAAGACCGTGGAAGAGGCCCTAAGGTCTGCGGCTAGAAAGAAATTCGGGACTACGGTGGACATCGAAGTCCATTATAGTGAGGAACTGGGTGAAATTGAAGTATTTCAGTTCAAAGATGTTGTTGCCCAGGTCACAGAGCCTGACCTCGAAATAAGTCTCGAAGAGGGCCGTAAGCTAGATCCTGAGTGTGAAGAGGGAGATAGTCTCGGTGTCAAGATGGATACCACCACCTTTGGGAGAATCGCTGCCCAGTCGGCAAAACAAGTCATAATCCAGAAGATGAAGGATGCTGAGCGAGACGTCGTATATGAGGGCTATGTCGACAGAAAGGGAGAGATCATAAACGGCATCGTCCAGAGGATCGACAGGGGTGACATTATCGTTAATCTTGGTCGAACCGAGGCAGTTCTTCCGGCGCAGGAACAGGTTCCGAGGGAGGCTTATCGAAGAGGGGACAGGATTCGGGCTTATGTGCTGGATGTGCTTCGTGAAACCCGCGGCCCCCAGATAATACTGTCTAGGACCCACCCACAATTCCTTGTGACACTATTCAAGACTGAGGTGCCCGAAGTTGCCGAAGGCATCGTGGACATCATGGGGGCGGCCCGCGAACCTGGTAGTCGAGCAAAGATTTCCGTTGCCTCCAATGATAGGGATATCGACCCGGTGGGGGCGTGTGTCGGCATGAAAGGAAGTCGGGTTCAAAGCGTAGTTCAGGAACTGAAAGGAGAGAAAATCGACATCATTCCCTGGCACAGCGACCCAGCAAGGTTCGTCTGCAATGCCCTGTCGCCAGCCGAAGTCTCCCGTGTCGTGGTGGACGAAACCACCAGGTCTATGGAGGTGATTGTTCAGGATGAACATCTGGCAGTTGCCATTGGCAAACGGGGGCAAAACGTGCGTCTTGCTGGTAAGCTGACGGGCTGGAATATAGATGTTAGGAGCGAAAGCCAGTATAGTCATGACATGCGGGCTGGTTATGAATCCCTGATGGAGCTTCCCGGAATGGGAGCCGGCACGGCCGATGCCCTCTATGAACACGGTTTGTATTCAGTTGAAGAACTTGCCAGCGCCACGCTTGATGATCTCATTCAGATAAAGGGAATCGGTGAGACAAAGGCGCTAGCCTTATTGGAATCGGCTCAGCAGGTCCTTGAGAGGAGGCAGGAGGACGGGGATATTGTGGAAGATGAAGAAGTCTCGCATGTGTCCGGAGGGCAGGAGGGCCCAGAGGGGGAGGCAGAGGAGACGGAGTCTTCAGATGAACCCACAACAGCGCCTTCTGAAGATTGATGAGTCAATAATGGGTCCATCTTAGACTTGGAGGGAATGAATGGCGAAAATCCGAGTGTATGATCTTTCCAAACAGCTCAATACAAATAACAAAGACATCTTGGACAGGTTAAGGGAGATGAATATTTCTGTGAAGAGTCACATGAGTGCAGTAGATGAAGAGACGGTAGCTCTCATCAAAGAGGTCATGTTTGGAGGAAAATCAGAGGTTGTCGTCGAAAAGCGGATCAAGGACACCCTCATCAGAAGACGCAAGAGACCCGGGAAGAGGCCGGCAGAAACGAAAGAAGCTTCCCTCCAGGCCGAGCCGGGAAGAGATATTGTCTCAGAAGTCAAACAAGTTGATGTATCAGTAGAAGCTGAAGTCGAACCGGATCAGGTCTCGCCTGCTGTTCCTGAAGAGCCATCAAAGGAAAAGCTTATCAAGTTGGTTGAGCCTAAAGAGGCAGAGACTGAGATTGAAGAGAAAAAGCCTGCAGAGCTTCCCGTTGAATCAAAGGATGCAGGAGCCGAGCCTGAGAAGGCAGAGCCGGCGAAGAAGGTTAGGGCCAAGAAAAGGCCCAGAATCAAGAGGGAGAAGCCTGCCAAGATCATCAAGTTGCCTTCTGTTGCTCCTTCTGTCAAACCGATTTTTGAAACGGAATTGGCGGCGCCTGCCGAAGAAGGATTAAAACGTAAAAGACATCACAAAGTTGCTCGAAGAGATGAAGAGCCTCAGCCCGTTGCCAGAGGCAGAGAAAAGAAAAGGGACATGCCGCCGGCACAAGATGTCGAAGGAGACAGGCGCTTTCTTAAGAAGAAGATTACTTTTCGGAAAAAGGAGGTTTTGGACAGGCAAGACCTTTATGACGGAAAAGCCGTCAGGGGTCGCAAGGGCCGAAGAGGCCGTAAGGGAAAGGTAGCCATCAAGGGCGAAAAACCCATTCTTACCACGCCAAAAGCCATTAAGCGTCGCATCAAGATCGACGATGCCATCATGATATCAGATCTGGCCAAGAGGATGGGGATTAAGGCCGGCGAAGTGATCAGGCAGTTGATGTCCTTGGGAGTCATGGCTTCACTGAATCAAGCCATCGATTTTGACACAGCAGTTGTAGTCGCCAGCGAGTTCAACTACGAGATCGAAAGGGCCGCTTTTGAGGAGGATAGTATCATACATGTCGAGGAAGATAGTGCAGACCAATTGAGACCCAGGCCACCCGTTGTGACTATTATGGGGCACGTTGACCACGGGAAGACGTCTCTCCTGGATGCCATTCGTGAAACAAAAGTGATTGAGGGTGAAGCTGGAGGCATGACACAGCATATCGGGGCATATTATGTCACTGTGGGAGACAGGCAGATCGTATTTCTTGACACACCCGGTCATGAGGCATTCACCTCCATGCGTGCAAGGGGCGCTGAAGTAACCGATTTGGTTGTGCTCGTGGTAGCTGCCGACGATGGCGCCATGCCTCAAACCATAGAAGCTATTAATCATGCCAGGGCAGCCGGCGTGCCTATACTTGCGGCAATAAACAAGATTGACAAACCAGAAGCAGATCCTGATCGGGTGAAGCGCGAACTGGCCGAACAGGGCCTTGCCCCGGAAGACTGGGGTGGCGATACAGTCTTTGTGAACGTGTCAGCCAAGGAAAAGACAGGCCTTGAAGAGCTTCTTGAGATGATACTTCTTCAGGCCGACGTTCTGGAGCTGAAGGCAAATCCTGACAAACTCGCAACAGGGCGTGTTGTTGAGGCAAGGCTCGATGCGGGGAGAGGTTCAGTAGCCACTGTGCTGGTTCAGGGGGGGACATTGCACACAGGCGATGCCGTGGTTTGTGGCCTGCGTCACGGAAAAATTCGAGCCATGGCAGATGATAGGGGGCAACGTTTGGACAGCGCCGGGCCTTCCATGCCGGTTGAAATTCAGGGGCTTTCAGGGGTTCCCATGGCTGGCGACGAGTTTATTGCCGTGGCTGACGAAAAAATGGCAAAGCAGATTAGTCTGCATCGTGCGCAGAAGCAGCGCGTGCGAGAACTTGCAAAGACCAGCACGTTGACCCTGGAGAAGTATTATGAGCAGATGCGAGACGGCGTTGTCAAAGATCTGAACCTTATTATTCGGGCAGATGTCCAGGGATCTATCGAAGCTTTGTCTGAAGCCTTGCAGAATATCCCATCGAGCGAGGTCAAGGTAAACATCGTGCATTCCGCCACTGGATCCATGGCAGAATCAGACGTCATGCTGGCCGCGGTCTCCAACGCCATTGTCGTTGGCTTCAATGTTCGGCCCAACCCTAAAGTGCGGGATCTTGCAAAGGAACACAATGTGGACATTCGATTCTACGACGTGATCTACAATGTGATCAATGACATCAAGAAGGCCATTGTAGGTCTGATGGAGCCGACCTACAAAGAACATTTTATCGGACGGGCAGAGGTCAGGGAGGTATTTAGCATCACAAAGGTGGGAAACGTCGCAGGTTGTTACGTTACGGAAGGGAAGATCGAACGTGGCCGGCCGGTCCGGCTGATTCGTGATGGCGTTGTCATATATGACGGCAAGATGAAGTCTTTGCGCCGGTTCAAGGATGATGCCAGGGAAGTCCAGAGCGGATATGAATGTGGAATCGGGATTGAAAACTATAATGATGTGAAAGTCAACGACGTTATTGAGTGTTACCAGGTAGAGGAAGTGGCGCCTGTGCTTGAGTAGGGGGAAAGTGCCGCAACTACAACCACATGTATCTTATAACTTTAGGCATTTTACGCACACAATGGTTATCGGAATAGGCACAATCGTCCTCAGACTCCCTGGCAATACTTCCCTGAAGGGAAAACGCAAGGTTGTAAAGAGTATCGTGAGCAGGCTTCGAAACACCTTTAACGCCTCAGTAGCCGAGGTGGGAGCCAACAACATTCACCAGCGCGCGGAGATAGGACTGGCTTTTATGGGCAACGATCGGCGGGTCATCAATTCAAAGCTGGATAAGGCCCTTAATCTTGTTGAGGCCATGCAGTTGGCCGAAATCATCGACACAGACATGGAGATTCTGAATCTGTGATCCGTGTTAAGCGAGCCGGCAGAGTGGGAAGCCTGATTCAAAAGGAATTATCCGATCTTCTGTCAACAAAAATCAAAGATCCCCGTTTGGATCTGGTGACAATCACCCGGGTAAGTATGACTGACGACCTTCGTTCGGCTCGCATCTATTTCAGTGTTGCCGAAGGCCAGAATCGGAGCCAGAGTGTCCTGGCAGGCTTTGTGAGCGCTACAGGTTATCTCAGACACGAATTGGGCAAGCGTTTGGAACTCAAATATGTGCCGGAACTCAAGTTCGTCTATGATGAATCATTTGATCGGGCTGCTGCGTTAAACAGGATCTTTAAGACCATACATGATGAAACCGGTTCAAATGTCGACAAATAGTTTTAACCACTCAACCACCTAACGAGGTCTGTATAGAGTTTCAGATAATGATTTTGGTATGCGATCGGATGGAGAAGATCGGATGAACGGAATTGTGGTCGTGGATAAACCCGCAGGCATGACATCTGCGCAAGTGGTGGCCAAGGTAAAGAGAATCCTGAGGGCAAAGAAGGCGGGTCATTGCGGCACTCTCGATCCATTTGCCACTGGCGTGTTGGTCTGCTGTATCAATCAGGCCACCCGGCTTGCCCAGTTTCTTTCACATGGGAAAAAGGGCTATGAAGCAGTTATGCGTCTTGGAATTCGAACCGACACCCAAGATCTGACCGGACGCATTGTTTCGAGAGAACCGGCTCTGGCCGTAGCTGACCATGAGATAGGCCCGGTTTTTCGGCGCTTTTTGAACGTCAGAGACCAGGCGCCCCCCGCCTTTTCGGCCCTTAAACACCATGGCGTGCCCCTCTACAAACTGGCGCGCAGGGGGACGTTTGTACAAAAACCCTCAAGACGAATTTCGATCTATGATCTAGCAGTGCTTGACGTCGACCTTCCCTATGTCCGCTTCAAGGTAAGTTGCAGCCAGGGAACCTATATTAGAACATTGTGTGCTGATATGGGAGATGCTCTGGGATGCGGCGCCCATTTAGTCCAGTTGCGTCGAACTGAAAGCAGCGGCTTTACGTTGGAAGAGACCATATCTTTACAAGCCATGGAGAGACTTGCGGCAACGGGGGAAGTCTCAAACTGCGTCATACCCATGAGCAACGCTCTAAGGGGAATTCCGGAGATCCAGGCCAGTCAGGGGCTGGCACGGAGGATACGACATGGCGAGCCGGTGACGGAGGAAAAGCTCGGACCAGTTGACGCCACAGGCGCTCTGTGGGTCAAGGTCACCGATGCCGATAGAAACCTGATTGCAGTGCTGGGGTCAAGGGAGAGAAAGGGCGTTTTGCCGTACATGTGTGTATTTCCTGATCCGGATAAACCGGAAGCAGAACATAGAGAATTACCACGTAATGTTCTCAAGGCGAACGCCGCAAAACACGAAACAACGAAGACACGAAAAGGTATTTTTGCACAAATTCCGTGCCTTGAGCTTTTCGTGCTTTCGTGGTTGTTTATGTAGATTCTTTGCCACTACAACGATGTTTGGAAATTCATACTGAAGAAACGCGAACAACGAGAAGAGGAGGTTTTCAAAGTGGTTTTCGCAGTGAAAGAAAAGAAGGATTTAATTGACCGGTTCAAACTGCATGAGGCGGACACGGGGTCTCCAGAGGTCCAAATTGCCCTGCTGACCCACCGTATCAGCTATCTGAACGAGCATTTTAAGGTCCACAAGAAAGATCACCATTCCAGACGGGGGTTGTTAAAACTGGTGGGCCAGCGAAGAAGGCTGTTGAACTATCTTAAGGGCAAGGACATTAATCGCTACCGCACCCTTATCCAGGTCCTGGGGCTCAGAAAATAGTCCCGTGAATCGTGTAAATGTGCACGTTTCAAACCGTTAGGCTTGTGTCCGCCTGCGGTGGGTCACGCCTTGGAGGGCACAGCATGCCATATCGTAAATCAGACGACAATTTTAGAACAACAAATATTGAGGAGAACATAAATGGAAATATCTTTTGAAGGAGAGGTGGGTGGCAAGACACTCGCAGTAGAGACAGGAAAGATCGCCAAGCAGGCCGACGGGGCTGTTTTGGTGCGATATGGTGAAACCCTGGTGTTAGTGACGGTTGTCGCTTCCAATGAGATCAGGCAAGGAATCGATTTTGTGCCACTGACCGTCGAATATCAGGAAAGAGGATACGCTGCCGGCAAGATTCCGGGCAACTATTTTCGCAGGGAGATTGGGAGGCCGGGCGAGAAGGCGACACTGACGTCCCGGATCATAGATCGGCCTATCAGACCTTTGTTTCCGAAGAACTACAGAAATGAGACACAGCTCATTGCGGCGGTGCTCTCGGCTGACAATGAAAACGATCCCGATGTTCTGGCCGTAATAGGCGCCTCGGCCGCCCTGGAGATATCAGACATTCCCTTTGCGGGGCCAATCGCATGTGTGCGTGTGGGCCGCATAGATGGGCATTTCAAGGCCAATCCCACACGGCTGGAACTGGAAGAAAGCGACATTGATCTGATTGTTGCAGGGAGCAGGGATGCCGTGGTGATGGTGGAGGGTGGCGGCTACTTCGTAAAAGAGGAGGACATGCTGGAGGCAATCTTTTTTGGCCATCAATCCTTGCAGCCGATCATAGATTTGCAAGTCAAGCTCAAAGACGCCGTTGGTTTGCCAAAGCGCCCAGTCTCTGCAGACGAAGTGGATCAAGACCTGGTTGACCAGATTGAAGCTGTGGCGGCCGAGCGCATGAGAGAGTCTGTCAATATCCCGAAAAAGCTCGAACGCCAAAAGGCGGTGGAAGCGATAAGAGCTGGTGTCCTTGAAACTCTTGGAGAAGACTATGCAAATCGCCGTGGCGAGGTCTATGACATTTTTTATGCCCTTGAGCGCCGCGTCATACGCAACATGGCTACCTCTGAGGGACGTCGGGTTGACGGCCGCGGATTTGATGAAATCCGTCCCATTCAATGCGAGGTTGGCATACTACCCCGCACGCACGGTTCAGCCCTTTTCACGCGGGGTGAAACACAGGCCCTTGGCGTTGTGACCCTTGGTTCGACCGGAGATGAACAGCGAGTTGAAACCCTGGATGGCGATGTGTTCAAACCCTTTATGCTTCATTACAACTTTCCGCCATTCTGCGTGGGAGAAGTAAGACGACTGGCAGGGCCTAGCCGTCGGGACATCGGGCACGGGGGGCTTTCAACGCGGGCTGTTGAAAAGGTTATGCCGGACAAAGAGAAATTTGACTACACCACCCGTATAGTGTCGGAGATTCTGGAATCGAACGGTTCTTCTTCTATGGCCACCGTGTGTGCGAGTAGCCTTGCTCTTATGGATGCGGGTGTTCCTATCAGCTCGCCAGTGGCCGGGATTGCCATGGGCCTTGTAAAAGAGGGGGATACGGTTCTCATACTCTCGGATATCCTGGGCGACGAGGACCACGTGGGAGACATGGACTTCAAAGTGGCCGGCACACGGGAAGGTATTACTTCACTTCAGATGGATATCAAGATGCAGGGCCTGACTGAGCCGGTGCTGCAGCAGGCACTTGAGCAAGCACGCAAAGGCCGCCTGTTTATCCTGGACAAGATGGATGAGGCTATGAAAGAACCAAGGGCGGAAATATCCCCCTACGCCCCCAAGATCCTCACCATGCAGATCAATCCGGACAAGATCCGGGATATTATCGGACCGGGTGGAAAAGTAATCAAGGCTATCCAGGCGGAGACTAATACACGCGTTGAAGTGGAAGAGAGCGGTCTTGTCAAAATCGTGGCCGGCAACGACGAAGAAGGAGACAAGGCCTTGAAGATGATAGAAGCCATTGTTCAGGAAGCCAAGGTTGGAGCCGTCTACGAGGGGACTGTCCGCAAGATAATGGATTTCGGGGCCTTTGTGGAGATCTTTCCTGGAACGGACGGATTGGTGCATATTTCCCAACTCGATTCAAAGCGCGTCGCCAAGGTAACCGATGTCTTGAAACAGGGGGATAAGGTCCGGGTAAAGGTTCTGGAAGTAGACCGTGATGGCAAGATCCGGCTGAGCCGAAAGGCTGCCTTGGAGGAGCAAAAGGGTGCAAGATAATTTCAACAAGACCGTCCTGGACAACGGGATCAGAATCGTCACCAAGAGGGTGCCTCATGCTCGTTCGGTGGCCATGGGCGTTTGGGTCAATGTGGGCGCCCGAGACGAAAGGCCCGAGGAGAGCGGCCTTTCTCACTTCATCGAACATATGATCTTCAAGGGCACTGAAAAGCGAACGGCAGTTCAAATCGCCAAGGAGTTTGACGCCATCGGCGGCCAATGTAACGCCTTTACCAGCAAAGAGAATACGTGCTATCACGCAAAGGTCATGGACGCCTATTTGAATACCATGGTGGACCTCTTGACTGACATTTTTCTCAACTCCCTATTTGATGCTCAGGAGGTTGAAAGAGAGCGCCAGGTTGTTCTTCAGGAAATCCGGATGCTGGAGGACTCGCCTGACGAATACGTCCATGTGCTTTTGGCCCAGTCCGTGTGGGGAAACCACCCCTTGGGCCGGTCCATTCTGGGAGGCCCTGAAACTGTGGCCGGGTTTGATTCTGCGACCGTCAAGGAATATTTTAGCCGACTCTACCAGCCGGAGCGTATAGTCATTGCCGCAGCCGGAAACCTGGAACATGAGTCGTTTGCGGAACTGACTGCTCGATCCTTTGAAGTAGTTCGGAAGGCAAATAGTTTTCCAGAGCGTATTGTGCCAGACATGAATGGAGTCATTAATGTCCATCCCAAGGACCTGGAACAGGTCCATGTCTGTATCGGCGCCAAGGGGGTCCACGCCACGGATCCAAGGCGCTATGCCTGCGCTGTCTTGAATACGATTCTGGGAGGAAACATGAGCTCACGGCTATTCCAGGAAATTCGAGAACGTCGTGGTCTGGCCTATGCCGTGTACTCTTTTTTGTCGCTGTACTCTGACACAGGAACGTGGGGCGCTTATGTGGGAGTCGACAACTCAAATACGGAGCAAGTTATAGAAGTCATTGCCAGAGAGATGAAGCGAGCCAAAGACGAACCTGTCGATAGTTCCGAACTCACAAATGCAAAGCAATACTTGAAAGGCGGTCTATATCTTGGCGCGGAAAGCACTGATAACCAGATGACTCGCATTGCCCAAAATGAGATCACTTTTGGCCGTTTCGTGCCTTTGAAAGAGGTGGAAGACAAAGTCGAAGAGGTTACGGCAGAACAGATTTTGGAAGTTGCCCAGGACATTTTTCAAAATGACTTTGTCTCTTTGACTCTCCTTGGACCGGTTGATAGAGACGCGTCCTACGAGGAGACGCTCAGCCTGTAGTTGATGTCAGCCGGTAATTGACCAATGACTAATAACCCTGTCATTCGAGTCCGCCATCTCCGCCCGGAAGACGATTCCGATATTTCCCTGCCTGGCTATATGACCCCCCACTGTTCCGGGATGGATCTTTGCGCAGCCGTCAAGGGCGAGCAGGTCTTGGAGGTAGGGGCCATTAAAGCGATTCCGACCGGCATCGCGATTGCCATTCCAGAAGGATTTGAAGGCCAGGTTCGCCCCCGAAGCGGGTTGGCATTCAAGCACGGTATCAGTATCATAAACAGCCCCGGCACCATAGACGCTGACTACAGAGGTGAAATAATGGTCGCCCTTATCAATCTGGGAGGAGATCCTTATACCGTGCGCCGGGGCGATAGAATAGCCCAGCTTGTTATTCAAAAGGTGTATCAAGCATCATTAGAAGTTGTGGAGGCCCTTGACGAAACCGAGCGTAACGAAGGCGGGTTTGGGCATACTGGGCATTAGTGACTAATGACCAAGATCTGTGTGCTGGCCAGCGGGAGCAAGGGAAACGCTATTTTTGTTTCCAATGACAAAACCGCCATTCTAATTGATGCCGGCCTGTCAGGGACCGAGATAGACCGACGCCTGCGCTCGCGCAACATCAGCCCGGACGTACTTGATGCCGTAGTGGTCTCCCATGAACACGGAGATCACATTCACGGTGTGGGCGTCATGTCGCGCCGATTTCACCTTCCGGTTTACATCAATGAGCCAACGCTTGCGGTATCAAGAACCCGGCTTGGCGCCCTTCATGAGGTTAGACATTTCCAACGCGGCGCTTCCTTTTGCATTGGCAGCCTGACTATTCATCCCTTTTCCGTCTCACACGATGCTGCAGATCCCGTGGGTTTTACGATTCGAGATGGCAGCGCCAAAATAGGCATTGCCACCGATCTCGGTGTGGCAACGAAGTTGGTATGCCATCATCTTGAGGGGTGCAGCCTAATGATCCTCGAAGCGAATCACGATCTCAAGATGCTGGAAGAAGGCCCTTATCCGTGGCATGTCAAACAGCGGATTTCAAGCCGCTTGGGTCACCTTTCAAATGAGGCCTCGCGTGATCTTCTGGGCGCGGTTGCAGGCAGCAAACTCAAACATGTGATCGTATCCCACATGAGCGAGACAAACAACGAGCCTGGCAAGGCTTTGTCTCTCGTGGGCGAGGCCGTGAGCCATCAAGCCGCTCGGCTCAGCCTGGCCCCCCAGCACGAGGCAGGAGACATGATCATCCTGGGCCACTGAACGTCCCCTTTGTCAAAGCCCCCATATGCCCTATTCATTTTTGACAACCGGATTGAGATTGTCAGCCCGGGGCACCTGCCCAACAACCTGACAGTCGAGAAAATACGGCATGGTAACTCCAATATCCGCAATCCCATTCTGGTTTCCTATGTCGCCAAGGGCCCTTGTCTTTTTGTTGGTACTCCGCTCGCCGGCAGTAGCACATGACCAGCCTAGCTTCGATACCGAGTTCCAGGGCTATTTTCTGTAACGCTGCTTTCGGAATGTCGTCTGCGCTCCCATAAGTTTGCAACAAACTCCTTGCAACGTGGGTGAGTTGTTCCAAATGCATGCAGACGGCCATGACCTCTGCATCGTCACTACCGTGTTTGGCTACTTCCTGTAAAACTTCCCTGGGAATATTCTTTGCGCTCCCATAGTTTTGCAGAAGACTCTTGGCAGCTTCCACCAGGTCATAGGCTTGGAGGATCCTTTCGGCCATTCCATGCAAAGACTCTTCTATGGTGACATTACATCCGATGATGTCATCAGGGTGTTCAATACCCATGGCAACGGCCGCCGTCCTAACCGCATCCAGGGGCTTCATCATCTTGCACGCCTTCCCTTGTCCCGAGTTGAAAAATTTGGTCACGTAGACAAAAAAGGCAGACCCTGCCTTTTCGCTTTCACACTACGTTTGCTAATTGATAAATAAAGGCAATTTCTCATCAACTAGCTCAAGTGTTCTGTCAATAATGTTTATCACCTTGTCAGTTTCATAATCCTCAGCGTACCAATACTGTTCATAACCCATACTGCTCGCCAAGGCCTCCACAATATCACCCACTGACGCACCTGCAAATAAACTGTAGCTAGCCGCCAGCAGTTCCAAGTTGCCACCATAAGCGTAATAGTCATTCAAGTAAGCCTTCGCAATGCTAATTTCGTTATGTCTCTCTAGCTTTTCAAAGATAGAGAAGGCACTGAAAAAGTTGGAGAATATGCTGACACTGTTAACCACTATGTAATCAGCAATGACAAAGGGATTTCCGCCCGAAGCTATTGCCTTCGCGGTGGCACCCAAAGCAGATAACCAAATCTGAGCATATTCATTTCCCAGCAAGGTCGCTTCAAAGGCCAATATTTTGGAACTGGCAGTGGCAAGCAAAAGTAAATCGTCGGTGTTTGGAGAGAGTCCGAATAAAGTCGAAATATGGCCTGCTGTCTTGGCTGCCTCATTAACCATAAAGTTGTGGTCAAGGGTATTGTTTATGTCTGCATAGATGAGGTTCTGACCCTGATACAGTCTGGGGTCAATGTCTTTAAGATATATAATCATTTTCCATATGTCCTCAGAAGTCGGGCTGTCAATCTTGAAGAAAAATGCGTAGGATGAAGGAAAAAAGACCAGATCATCCAGCAACACCACAGTATCATAGATTGTATCACCCACATCATGGACCGTGAGCGTAAGAGTGTCATCGATACCGGCCCACTGTGACACGTCAATAGAGGCTGTTAGCCAACCAGTTTGCCCCCACGTGCAGTCGCCTGACCCACATGGTATGCCTGATACTGGTTGGAAATTGGCGCTATTTACTTCCTCAAAAGCGATCTCTCTTGAGCCATCCGGAGTGTGCAAGGTAGCATTGAAGACATCATTGTATTGACTGCCAACCCACTCAGGATACTCCTCGGACACGAAATTATAGTGGATACTCAGTCTCGTGGCACCTGCAGGCACGGTAAAGGACTGTTCCAAAGCACTTGATGCGCCTCCAACAGCTCCACTCCCACTGCTAATCATGGCCATGTAATTCCCTTCATACGGCAAGATTGGTCCGAGAGAAGTAATAACATCCCCAGCGCCGCTCAGTTCCCAACCGGTCAAATCACCCGTTTCAAAGTCACCATTTGTCAATGCGTTTTGAACAGGTCCGGAACTTTCTCCGATTTGTACGTTAATAACCACACTGGCACCATTTGAAGGCATATACCCCTGCTTTTCACCGTGTTCGCCTGTCTGGTCATCAAAGGCGACTACCACAAAATTACCAGCCCAGGCAGGAAGGCCGTAGTATCCATTATCACCGGCAATATCCAACCAGTATCCGCCACTCAGAGTCACCACAGCGCCTGGAACTTCGTCGCCGCTGGCCGTATAGGTCACCTGACCCGCAATCCATCCAACGTTGTCAGCCCACAGAAAAACATACGTTCCACTATCTATCACTCCTGGAAAACCTGGATCTTGGGAAGTTATTGAATCACCCTGAACGGTTGCCGTGTCAACCATCATAAACATCTGACTTCCCGCATATTCCACTACTTTGGCAACGTAAATCTCAGCATCTTCTGGAACTGCAGAAGGACACGGGATTGTAACGTCGGCATTATCATCAAGTACAACATCACCAATATGCAAGGCTGCAGCCCCAACAAACGTGTAACCCGGGGGAACATCTTTGCCGAGTTCATCTTCTTGTACCGGCTCGATGCTGATAGGCACAGATTGATCAGCAGCGCCGGGAGGGACGGTGACAGCAACATTGTTCTCCCCTTCAAACGTCCCACCCGAGGGTCCGAGTATCTGAATGCATTGTATATCCCAAACCAGATCTGACCAATCCAGGGGATATCGCCGGTTCTGCTTTATGGTGAAGGTATCAGCGCTGGTAACTGTGGTCCCTGAAGCCACATCACCGAAGCTCACGGCCCCCTGAACCACAATGGTGTGCGGAGAATTGCTGGTTAGAGTCCCTGTGACGTTCTGGACGTCAGATCCGGTGTTGGTGATGTCTGCCTGGTAGGTATAGTTGTACTCGGTCCGGCTTACCCGCGTTTTGCTGACCAGGCTATAATTCCCAATAGTCAAGTCTTGGGCTGATGCTATTCCTGTGGATAGCAGCAGAATGCCAAGACAGAATATACTAATCGTGCGAAGCAAATACTTCATGGCTACCCCTCCATTGTCGTATCCAAAAGGTTGTCCCCAAAAGCACCTTGTCTGATCTCATGCGCAGGTTTCACAGCCCTTTTCCCCAAGCCAGCCAGGGCTAACAGACCAGATCCCACGAGCAGCAGGGTTGCCGGTTCAGGTACTGGTGCGGTTTCGCCCGATCCTATAGTGTTAAAACCAGGGTCATAGACTTCAAAGAATTGTAAACCAGGCACACCGCTTCCAAGCCAGACGAAGCTCACAACAAAAGGGTCTGACAAAGATGCCCCGTCTTGCAGAGCCAAGGCGTCATAAGCACCATCGTCGGGGATAGCAGTGTCGGGCTGCCACACGATTGGATCCCAGTCGTCATTTACATACGGTGGTGGATCCTCAAGATTGGAATAGAGAGAATAGTCAAAAAAGATGGTGAGGCCATAATCCATGTTGAACGAATAATCGCTGACTGTGTAGCTATACTCCCATAAATCTTTGCCTGGTGTTGTGTCAGCTAAATTTGTGGCCTCATATAAGATCTGGATAGCGTGGGATTTTCCAACTGGAAACAATAGTAAGACCAGAAGTCCGGCTGTAAACACTGAAAAAGCAAATCGTTTCATAACGTTCTCCTCCTTTTTTGAGCGGCGTAGCCGCGTTACATAAAATCGCGAAGCGATTTTATATCCTGATTATCCAGTAAATCCTGTCTTGTTCATCACGTCCACTTGTCCTGCGTACCCCCAACTGTTCAGGATGAACTTTGGCAGTGGAATAGCCTCCACCAGGCAGCTCGATCACAAGCCTAATTTCCCTTTTTCTCCGTAGAACTTCTTGACACATATATCCTTGCTGTCTATCACGACAATGCAGTTCTTCTGAGTTTCGTGGCTCGTAAATGGAATTGGGCTCGCTACGTAGCTCCATTTACTGTATGTCCACACTTCGTAATTATCCTCGGGAAACATGTCCTCAGGCGGTCTTTTCAAGAAGAGACGATACATGTAGTCGTCCAAACCTTTCTTGTCGAGGTTCATCATTTGCTCTGGATGCCCAAGCTTGGCTGCAATCTCATCCTTTGTGGTTTTTCCTTCAACGATCTCCTCGACGACCGATTTTGACAGCTTCGAACTGCCAGTTGATGCGCAGGCAATGAACGAAACTGCCAACACGGACAGTCCAATCAATGACAAAATTCGCATCCTGCTTTTCATTTCCATACCTCCTTAAGGTGAGAGTGTTTTTCCTGTTGGCCTCTCATGTAGCACATTCAGCGCAAAGGCCCATGAACGTACTTCACACTGTTCACACTATTCATAAAATCCGTTATCCACGTCGGATTTTTCTCTCCGTCTCAGGATGAACCTTTCCAGTGCGTCCTCAGGAATGCGGTATCCCTTCTTCTCTCCAATCGAGAGGAAAGGCAGCTTTCCATCATCAATGAGATAGTAAACGTGGCGACGACTGCAGTTTAGTCTCTCAGCCGCTTGACTCACTCGCAGCAGTCGAGTTTTCTGACGTGTCCTTGTATTCATCCATTCGGTCCTTCGTTCATCCTACGACCTCCAACAATTACGTCGTTTAGCAATCTTGGCATCCACTATATTTGCCTCCTTCCCGTACCTCAATCTGGACAACGTGCGAATACGGGCAGCCAATTCGGGGTCATGAGTGGTGATGTCCTTGTTGGCCTGGAAATTAAAGGCCTGAAGAAAGGAACCGTCCGCCTGTAAGCGGGCATAAGCATTCCAGTTAGGTAGTTCGGTGAGGTCTTTCTTGTCGAAGACAGGATAAAACACTGGAGCAAGTTTTTCGGCATCTTTGATTCCAAGGCGAAATACTACTATGTTACCAACGTTTCCCAGGACAGAGGGCAGGAGGTCGTCACGCCACCCGCTTGCCCCTTTTAGCTGGTCAGCATACTGGGTCGCAAGCACGAGCCCAAGACGATACTTCCTCGCCTCTGAAAGAAGTTGCCCGAAATTCTCTTTCGGCACGCTATTGAATTCATCAACGTAGAGAAAAAAATCTTTACGTTCCGCTTCGGCTTGGTCAGCCCGGCTCATGGCGGCGGCCTTAAAACGACTCACGATCTGGCTGGCAAGCAGGCCGCTTACGCTCTCGCCAAAACGGCCTTTTCCCAGGTTGACCAACAAGATCTTGCCTTCATCCATAATCTCTCTGAAGTCAAACGGAGTGTGTTCCTGGCCGATGATCCGTCTGAGGCGAATGTCATTGACAAAGCGACTGAATTTCGACGTTACGTATGGCGCCAGGTTGTCAAGGCTTGCGTCTCCTCCTGTTCTCTCAAGTTCCTTTATGAAATCGTGGACCTGGGGATCACCGGTCGTTTCCTTGAGCCACTTCCGAAAGCCCTTGTCTATGTAAAGGATTGGGAACTCAAGTACCGTGGGCACAAAACCGCAGCGCTTTTTGTCCCCCATGAGGAGTTTAAGCATTCCGCGAAAATTTGACTCAAATATAGGGCCGCCTGCTTGACGCATGTCATATAGACGATCCATTGTGAGATATAATTCATCAACAAGAAAATCTCTCTCTTCTATCGTTTTCCATTCCAGGAGATTAAAACCAACTGGGCGCTCAGAATCCATGGGGCAAAAAACGATGACGTCATCAGTACGCTCATCAGGAATCTTGCCCAGGACCGATTCAAGCAACTCGCCGTGGGGATCGATCAGGCACAGCCCTCTGCCGGTTCGAATGTCTTGGAGGACCATGCTCTCCATCAGGGAGCTTTTGCCGGTTCCGGTTTGACCCAAGATAAAAAAATGCCGCATTCTATCATCAAGGCTCAGCACGACGGCTTGTTCCACACCTCGATGTCGGTTTGTCCCAAGCTTAATCAGACCATGCTCTCCTATGTAGTCTTTCGGAAAGGAAGCAAAGGCGGTCCTTGTGCGTTTGATAGTAACCCCGGATAGCCCCCCCACGGGAGGTGCCGGAAGTCTAAAGGCACAGGCCGCCTCCTGTGGAGTGTATGGCTCGGCTTCGGGGAAAAAATGGGAATCCAGGGCCTCCCGGACAGCAATCGGGTTCGAAACGAATCCCCCTCTTAAAAGACCCCGTTTGTGGTCACGATCATATCCTTGAGTGATTGATTGACCCAAAACACTCGCTACTGCTGAGTCAATAGGATGACGAGCTAATATGAAAATCCCCACTCTTAGAGCTGCGTTGTGAATTTCAACGAGACGTTCCAGGGATAGGTCCCTGAGCTTTTCGGCCTTCAGAGTCAGCACCGTCTTACAGGCCTCGCTTTTTGTCAGAAAGGCTTCGCACATTTCGACGGTCTGGGAGAGACTGGCTTTGTAGTTGTCGGCATTTCCCCTTGGACGTATGCGCACCAATAGACATACAGGATCGATCTGCCAGAGAAAAAAATCCATAAGTGTTCGCCAGTCGGAATTGGAGGGCACCCATGGGAAAATGTGTGTGACCTCATAATCTTTATTGTGGGTACTTCGAAGAGATGCGTGGAAACCGGTTTCCCTAACGTCAAAGGCCTTCGCCAAAGAGACAACCTCTCTCCGGCGCTTGACAGCAAGGGCGTGGGTGGCGTCAAAGGGACACAGCTTGTCTTTGAGTTCCTTGGCATCCCGGATGGGTGAGAATTCTCCCTCTGAAAAATGGGCAGCAAGCAAAGCCTTGAGTTGGAGAAAGTGAGATACTACTGCTTCAGAGGCACACGCTCTTGTTTCTCCAAAGCACCTGATGCCTATAGTGATGGAAACGTTACCTTTTGGCATGTGCCCCAGATCTGGTTGGGCAGTGAGGTGGAGTTCGAGCGTGGTCTGTTCAGGCCATTCGGACAAGGCTTCCAGGAATGCAACACGGGCGTCATGCAACCTTAAAGGATGGACCGGGTTTTGCCATGGCTCCTGGTAAGCTACCTGTGCCGCATTTGCCATCAGATGGGCCGCCTTGAGAGAAACCAGCTTGAAACCACACACGGCTTCAAAGCCATCACCCTTTTTCGTGACCTCGACAAACGGAAAATAGCTCTTTTCAAACATCAGCGTTTTCTCCCTTGTCGCGTATTTCGACCCATTCGGCAATATCGTCGACATTCGTGCGAAGCACTCTACCAATGGCTTCTGCATTTAAGCCCATCCCAGATAGCTCACGAGCCATGTTTGCCTTGATTTTAGTATTTGGCTCAAAGGCAGCACAGTTGTGACGAGCCGGAGACTCGGGTGTTGCTAACTCCTCGCAAGATGGTTTAGATACTTGGCAGTGTTTCTCTGGCGTCGGCATAAATTCTTCAGTCAAGATCTCTTGCAGTATGTCTCTTAAAGCTTCCAAAGCCATCAGTTACCTCCGTACCCCACCCTCGCAGGCCTTCAGAATCGCCATCGCCTCCTCCACCCGATCGAACACAGGCGGGGTCGTCTCGCCTTTTCTGTTTTTCAATCTCCCAGCATCCTCCCGAATCAACTCAAGCCAAGAGGAAAGCCTCTTTTCCCATTCCCTCTCAAAGCGTTCCGGCTTTTCCTTAGCCAACCTAACCAGATATTTCATCCTCTTTAGCCTTCTCTTGTTTGCGGCCTATTCATAGAATCTCCATCATTAGATTAAGAACGGGCTCAGATCCCATAGCCTAACCGATTAGACCCCTCGGCCAAAAACGCACGCCAGAATCCCAAGTTCTAAACCTGCAAAACGACAGGAGACCACAAACATTACAAAAAAAATGAATAATTGTGCCTTTTTGCTTCCAAGAGATCCGGAGTCCTAAACATTCCCATTACGACTGGGTAAATGATCGAAAAGCGTTTGACATCGTTACGTATTTGGGCTATATAAATTATTTTTTTGTTCCTTACAGCCTACTTGTTTATTCGTTACCAGATTCGTTGAAAGAACTACTTGTCTCCATAATCGCAGATTATGCCCAAGACTTCCGCCAGTTACGAAAAAGGAGATCCATGGACTGTCGAAAAGACAGATCTCAGGAATCTATCTGACGAACAACTGGTAGAGGTCTGCCGTGGGAACGGACGCCACGCCTGGGATGAATTCTTCCACCGCTTTATTCCCGATATAAAACAAGGCATTAGAAGCCAATTGAAAAGTTGTGGCCGTCAGGATCTATGCTATAACGACGATGTGCTGGCCGATATTCACGAGAAGATTGTTGTTAAGCTGTACAGTCGAGGAAAACTTTCGCAATGTGCGAACGCCTCTGGTATCCGGTCCTGGCTTAGAACTGTTGCACAAAACCAGACGAAAGACTGGTGCAAAAAACAGAACCGAAAAAAGAGACTCCCTCAGAGGCAGACAGAAAACTCCACGATTTCCCTTTCCTCTCTTCTAAGGGGGTACCTGGATCTCACCATTGCAGATACCATTGCGGATGAATCGGAAATCGACAATGAGCTGACAGGATATGTTGAACAGATCCTCGAATACATGAGTGAGATAGACAGCAAAAAGAAGCTGTGGGTTCTCCGGTTGAGCATTATTTCACGTTTGCCACTTTCCGACAAAGAGGTGCGAGAATTGGCCTCCTTCAGCGGCCTTACAGTGGACAGTCTGAGGTTGCGGTTGACTACAATCATGAAAGATGTCGAGGCCAAGGAGAAGAAAAGACTCAAAGCTGCCAGCAATGCCGTCGGCCTGTGGTTCGAGATCAGGCGGATGGAAGCCATGCTCCATGAGAAAAGCAAAGACCTTCCCGTGGCGAATACGCAAGAAATCCAGGAATTGAAGCGGCAAATTGAAAAACAGTCAAAAAAACGCGAGGAATGGCTAAGACAGACTCTAATACTATGCAGGCCGTCCAACTGCGACATTGCTGAGTTGGTCGGAATATCTGAAAAGAATGCCAATCAAATCAGCAATATTCTTATCCGTGCCAGAGATGCCCTGCAAGAATTGAACACGAGAAATTCGACATACAAAGAAAGCCCTGTTGAAACAAATGCAAGATTTGGACGTTAGTATTAAGGAAAGATCAGTTTAGTGGACAAAAAAGATTTCAAGGACAAAATACTTGCCATGGTTCGCCAATCCATTGGACCGTCTACTCTATTCTCTGGGATTGGTCCGTGCGAACGTTATTCTGCCACTGACTACGACCAATACATCACAGGAGACATGTCTCCCGAGGCCATAAAAGCATTTGAAGACCACTACTGCCAATGCTCATCATGCCTTAAGGGTATTTTGGAGAGCCAGGACAGGGCCGAAAGTGAATTCCTTTTTCGAAAGACAATGGACCTTCTTGACAAACTGGAAAAGAATATCATTGATATTGTCATAGAAAGATCGAAGGACTTCCTTAAAATCATAAAGACAACAGGAGAAATACTACACACGCCAACAGCACTAGCATTGCGTGGACAGACTGGCGAACCGAAGGAGGAACGATCTGTAGGTGTCTTATCTGAATTCGCATACCCACCCATATCTATCCAAGCCTCTTTCAAGATCGACAAACCCGGTCATGGAACTTGGTTAACAATATCCGTGTTAGACAAGCAGTCTGAGGCATTCATGCCAGGGGTTGAGATCTCACTTGAGGGACTTGCCCTTACAAAGGATGCAACAACGGACGAAAACGGTGAAGCCACATTTGGAATAGAGCACCCCGGAGAATATCTTGCCACACTGCGAGCTAACGAGGAACCACTCGGTAGACTGGATATCACCATAAAAGGATAGGAGATGACACTCCCTTTTTCCACTGACGAACTGAAAGATATCCTCAAGATCGATTCAGGCTTTAACAACATCCTCAACTCGTTACCCACCCAGCAAGCCGAACAAATAAGAAGGTTCCTCACAGACGACTCAATACTGAAAAACGGTCTCAAATCTTTGCCTGCTTCATACAGAGATCAAGCATTAAGAATCCTCAATGATATCGTTGCCACCCCTGAAAAAGCATTACGTCTTTATGAACAATGTCGCTTTTTTGAAGCCCGTGAGTTGCTGCTAAAGACGATTGACCTCTATACGGTCCAGCCCAGCACATCTTCTGAGGCCCTACACAGGTCCCTGGAATTTGTAACCAAGCGCCTGAGAGCCCTTTGCTACGATCTTTTGGGTGGCGTGGAACATGAACTCGGAAACACAGAAAAAGCGGGTCAATATCACCAACTGGCTCTGCACCTGGCAGAGGAATTAGAGGAGAAGGACCAGGATACGATTGCAAAGGCCAAGCTCGGGCTAGGCGCCTATTTTCTTGAAGCCGGCGATTTTGAAAAAGGCATGGAATATTGCAACGAAGCCCTTGCGCATATCGACGGACTGCAAGACCGCTGGCACGTGCGGCAGAAGATACTCACCACGTTAAGCGTTCTTTGCAGCGACATAAACAAGGACCTGGATGAGGCCCTAGAATACGCTCATCAAGCAGTTGAGCTTTGTGAACGGGGAAACGACAGGAAGGCCCTGCCCATATGTTTGAATAACCTCGCCTGTCTTTACATGGAACTGCAGGCATTAGAACCGGCAATCAACGCTCTCGAGAACGGTCTTGAGGTCGCTCAAGATGAAAAAGAGCTGCGGCAGGAGGCATTGATCCTGAATAACATTGCCATGTGTTTCCTTAGAGGGTCCCCCTCGCAAGACGAGGTTGAAAAGGCCTCCTTGTGTGTTGATAAGGCCTTGTCCAACAGCGAAGAGATCAGCTCTCCCCGCCTGGAGGCCTTATCCCTCCGGAACCTGGGATTTGTTCATCAGATGATGGGGAGGGTAAGCGAAGCCCGGAAGGCCTTCCTGAATGCAATCAAGATCTACAGGCGGATCGGTTCCAAAGCCAATGAGGCCATGGCGATGGTCAATCTGGGGTGGCACTTGAAGGATTACGTGAATGACACTGAGGGAGCCTGCCAGGCCTGCCGCAAGGCCATCGATATCATCGAGGAGATCAGATGCAGCCTGAAAAAGGAAACCCATCGAATCGGCTATGCAGACAGACAAACAGATCCTTATGAACTGATTGTGGATTGTCTTCTCAGCCTGGACAGGCCTGCTGAGGCCCTTGAGTATGTTGAGCGCGCAAAGTCAAGGGCGCTGTTGGATTTCTTATCCGGAAAGATAATGGGCCAGGTTGCCATAGAATCGGATTCGGAGGCCTTTATCAAAGCAGTCTCCCTTTTGGGGGAGATTGATGAGATACGAAAGAACCTGGAGGCCATCGATCGAAAAACAGAAACAGACGCGAGGTCGGAAGATGAGAGAGGTGGTAGATATGACAGTGGCGACCTTTCCGAATCCCTCATACAAGAGCTTTCAGAAAAAGAACGCGTCTTTAAGCAGGCTTTCTCAGAGTTGAACAGGGTGGACCCGGAAAGGGCTTCCATGCTCAGGGTATCGCCCGTTCGAGCGAAGCAGATTCAGATGCTTCTAGACGAAGAGACCGTTTTCCTGGAGCTGTACCAAAGCGAAGAAAGGCTGCGGATGTTTGTGGTCACGCACGACAATGCTGTTAAGTCCATGACAGTTGACCTTTCCTGTTATGAGGCAGCGGAATCTGTGTGGGATATGGTAACCGGGCTGAGGCAGAAAAACACTCTGGACATACGTTCCCACGAGTTTATCAGAGGGGTCCGCAAACCTTTGACGGAATTTTTCGACCTTTTGATAGTCCCGTTAAAACCCTTAATTGATCAATACCAGCGCCTGATAATCTCCCCACATCTTTTCTGGCACTACTTTCCCTTTCAGGCCTTGTATGACAAGAAAGAAGGAAACTATCTGTGTGACCAGTTCGAGCTAGGGTACTGCCCCTCAGGCTCAACACTTCATTTTTGCCAACAGAAAGACCGGGTTGCCCGTGATCGGTCACTGATTCTGTCTCGCAATGACGGGGATTTGCCGTATGCGGATAAAGAGGCAGATCTGGTGGCAGGCCCCTTTTCCCCCAATTGCCGAGTGTTAAAGGGGAAACTGGCCCATCTGGGACAAGTTAGTGCCAAGGCGGCGGACTACGATGTCGTTCACCTGGCCTGTCACGGCCAGTTCAACCACGAACAACCCTTCTTGTCCGGCATTGATATCCCTCCAGAAGAATCAGATGAAAGGAGGACGTATCTTTTGGACCTCTTCCATCTCCGCCTCGATTGCAGCATCGTGACCCTGAGTGCGTGCGACTCCGGGTTGAGCCGGTTCACCTCGGCAGATGAGCTGATCGGCCTCAGCCGGGGGCTCTTTTATGCTGGCGCTGCCTCCGTTATGTTGAGCCTGTGGCAGGTTGCAGATGAATCCACCTGCTATCTTATGGAAAATTTTTACTGGCACTTTGTGAAGAATCGCCAGGCCAAGACCCGTGCCCTTCAACTGGCCATGCAGGCGGTCAAGGCTAGGACCGAATATGCACATCCTTACTATTGGGCGCCTTTTGTGGTAATGGGGGACTGGAGGTAGGGAGGGAAAATGACTTATAGAAAACCTAAACGCATCTTTGAGGATTCTGGAACGGTTGACCCCTTAAGGTCTTACCATGTCGAGTTAGAAAACGTGGTCAACACAAGGAATCAGGATTTGAAAACCATGGTCGACCTGGGTCGGTACTTTTCCATATTTGCCCCCAGGCAGAGCGGCAAGACCACCTTTTTTGAATGTCTTTCCTCCGAGCTTGAAAAAGATCCGACCTACGTAGCTATTATTCTCAGTTTTCAGGATTACAAAAACATCGAGTCACAAAGATTTTATCAATTGATTCAAAAAGATCTTTACGGACAACTGGTAAGCAGGCTGGATGAAGTGAATTGCCAGAGGCTTGATGCGGTGAGAGCATACTTAGATTCCTATAACCTTACTGATCATATCTGCTTTCGTGAATTGTTTGAAGAACTAAATTGCATGGTAGAATCTAAAAAAATCGTCATTTTCATAGACGAGTTCGATGGCATCCCCATAAACGAATTAGAGAATTTTCTGACCACATTGCGGGAACTGTATCAAAGATACAAGAAGCAGCCAGACAAGGCCCTATACTCCGTGGGTTTAGTTGGTATACGCAACATCACCAAACTCATTGTCGGAGGTGTGTCCCCTTTCAATATCGCAGACCAGGTCAAACTTCCACCCTTCACATTGAAAAACGTCCGTGACCTTTACGTCCAGTATACTGAGGAAACCAACCAGCCCTTCAGTGAAGGGGCAGTGAAAAAGGTCCACGAAGAAACCGCCGGGCAGCCCTGGCTGGTGAACAGGCTGGGCACAATCCTCACTGTTGATGTAAAGCCCGAAACCACAGAACCGATCACTGAAGAAGATGTGGAAAAGGCAATAGAGATACTTTTCTACGAGGAAAACAGTCATTTCGACAACATCACCGAAAAGGCCAAACAATACAAAGAAACCTTCATTGACGTGGTGTTTAACGGGGTCGAATACCTCCCCGGTGATGAGGAACAATCGCTTCTTCTTACCCATGGTTTGATTAAAGCGGAAGAAAGAGGCATTCGTGTCAGCAATCCCATCTATCAGAAGAGGTTTACCAGGACCTTTTTTCGGGAATCCGGGGCGATTGCGGATGTTTCCCTGAAAGGCTATTTCAGGCCTGACGGTTTTTTGAACATGGAAGCTATACTTTCCGATTTCGAGGAATACGTCATCCGGGTCGGTGTAAACGCCTTCTACCAGAGCCAGAAGCCGTATGAGAAGACAGGCCAATTTCTGCTGACCGCCTGGTTGTACCAATTTGTAGAGGCAGGAAAAGGGGAACTTCGCTACGAGGTACCCACGGGATTAGGAAGAATGGATATCCTTTTGATTTACCGGGGCCATAAATACATCTTCGAGACCAAGATAAACCGCTCACACGGGGATCAAGTCCTATACAAAGCAATTAATCAACTGTGCGGGAAATACCTTTTAACCGAGCAGGTTGATGAAGGATACGTTGTAATTTTTGACCTTAAGACAAAGGTAGGGGAATTATGTTCACCCCAGAGACATACGGTGGGCGGAAAGGAGATATTGAGCCTTAACATTGGGATAGGAAGATAGGGGAAGCGCGCAGTCATCATTGGCCTGAGCCGCGGGCTCTTTTATGCCGGGGCCGCCGCGGTCATGCTAAGCCTGTGGCAGGTGGCAGATGCATTCACCAGCTATCTTATGGAAAACTTTTGCTGGCACTTTGTAAAAAACAGGCAGACCAAAACCCGTTCGCTCCAACCGGCTATGGTCAGAACGACTTGCCACTTTCTCAGTGGTAGCGCCCTCCAGACTTCATTTGAACTCCCTGGATAACGCGGGGATGCTTTTTGGATAGCTTTCGGGGTATGAAGTAGTTCACACCTTCGGCATTCTTTGCTGAGCGGTATCGAATAGGCCTGCTTGTTTTCCCGGCGTATCTCCCCAATTTGTGGCCAAGCTTCGGGCCGATAATCCCCTTCTTCGTGGCGCCCCGCATGTCTGGGACCCTGATAAGGGAGCGGAGTTTCTTGGGTGTTGGTCTGGTCATGTTGAGACTATTTTGCTTGAGACCCTTTCTTACCTTAACCTGCAGTAAGGCATCCGCCGCCTTCCGTTCCCTCATTGCTGTTTTAGGCGATCGTGAAAGGTAAGTTCCCTTGCCGAAGCGGGACCCTGCTTTCATCTTAGAGATAGAAAAGCCCTTGTTTCTGATCTTTCGGGCCAGGGCCTTACGTGTTGCGTGAAAAAGCATAGACCGTGCAAAGCACTCCAAGGGCGAACTACAGATCAGGGCTCCACACAAAAGCAGCGGGAAAAACCAATTTTTCATGTCCTGGCCCTCCTGAAAATCATCTGAAAAATCCAACGGACTATCCGAAACGGCATGAGGAATACGTCGTGAAGGATCATCCCAAAAAATTGATCTGAGACACCCTTGCCCAAGGCTACCCCTGTAAGTGCTCTAAGCAAAGAATAACCGAAAAAGATCACTACCAGGATCAGAAGCCAGAGCGGCAGCCGATCCAACAGAGAAGAAACGAAAGGCAGCAAGGCGATTATGGCCGCGAAGGCGAGGAGGATACCTAGCGCTCGACCAAGCGAAAGGAGACGCAGCATCACCAAAAAACCCAACCCGAAGGGGATCAGGTATAGTACCTCATCTGGCAAAAGAGCCAGCAGGGCGGCCATAATACCCACCTCCAATCACGCAATTATCGAACAATAAAAGGCGTCTTAAGACGCCACGATTGCCAAGAAAAAAATCTAACCCAGCCACAAGAGAATCTTATCCGGGTGAGTAATCACGGGGTAAGCGAATGACCAAACGATTCACACATCCCATGATCAATTACTTATCGTCCCTTATGCACCGTCTTTCCGTGATGATCAGTTACTCTTCCTGACCTGTGGGAAATCCTGCGATGTCCTTCTTTTGTGGTTTTGCCAGCGCTGTTTTTATGCCAGACATCTGTGTACTCCGCCTTTTCGTGCCGATAAACCACTTGGTTGCCTTTGTCCTGTCTTTTTCCCATGTCTTTTCCTCCTCTTGGTGTGAATTAGTGCGATTCGTCTGTTGTGACTATATCTCAGTCAGTCAACTTGTTGAATCTAGCTTCTCAAAGCAGAGACTAAGGGGCTTCTGTTCCCAGGCGCCCAGAACCCGGAGAGCCTTAAACTCCCGAGGGAGGATTGATTTACTTATCATCCATATCCCCACTTCCCTTCTTTGCGCGATTTCTCCGCTGCTATTTTAATAAATGGCAAATTTCTGGATTTTTTCACTCAAAACGTAAAAAAATGCCTTCCAATAGGACACCTTATTTGAGTACAGAAGACAACCTTCTAACACCACCAAAGAATCTCTCTGTTTCCTCTCTGATCGTCACTCCTATATCAAACGCATCTTCAGCGGAAATCACATCCATATCCAGGGCGCTCAAGGCCCAAAGTTCACGACTCTTGCATCGCTCCTCAGCTACCGGGCAGGCCCCTCTCCTTTGGGAGTTGTGGAATGATACCCGCGGACCTGGCCCTTTCCTCAATCTGACATGGAGCGGCGACCTGACAGGACCGCAACGTAAAGGCACACCTCGATCCTGTACGCGCAAGGCCAATCTGTCTCGTTCATTTTCCTTATCAAAGGTGATAGGAATCCCGTAGCAGGCCGGCTCTTCTCCACGCAATAGGATTGGCGATGAAAAGATGTCCTGCGTACCCAGCCCCTCCCAGAAACTCGCAAGGACGGCTTTCCTGTGCTTTAGTTTTTCCTCCATAGCCTTCAGGTCGCAAAGAGCAAGGACCGCTGCCAAAGGATGAAGACGAAAGTTGAGCCCGAATCCCTCGTTTGCTTCTAGGGGACCTTTGAAACGTCTCATCCTTTCGGGGTGCTGCGTCAGGGAGATTGCCCTTTCAAAGACTGTCTCGTCATTGGTGGCAAGAATTCCTCCTTCCCCGCCTGAAACCAGCTTGCCTCGACTTAAAGAAAAGCAAGTGATGTCTCCCCATGCGCCTATTGGACGCCCATGAAGGGTTGCTCCCAGGGCATGGGCAGCATCGGAAACCAAAACGGAACCAGCGTCCCTGGCTATCTGTTCAAGCCGCACCATGTCAGCCGAATGGCCGAATAGATGCACAGGCAATATGGCCCTGGTTCTTGGACTGATTCGACCGAGAACCGATTCTGGGTTAAGGTTAAGGGTGCGGGGATCGATATCCGCAAAAACCGCTGTCGCTCCAGTAAAAAGGACAGGAGCGACGCTCTGAGCCCAGGAATAAGGTGTTACAATGACTTCGTCTCCAGGCCCTATCCCGGAGGCAAGAAGGGCGGCGTGAATCGCGGCCGTTCCGCTTGAAACTGCCAGGGCAAACCGTGTCCCGCAAATACGAGCAAAGCTCTTTTCCAGCTCAGTCACGGGACCACATCCTTCAAGATCACACAACAGAGAAGGGTCTTCACAAGCCCTTGTCAGAGCATTCTCAATAGCGCTGATCTGCACCCGGGACATACAGCCCGGTCCTTCAGCCCATATCTCTTTATGAACATCCATCGTATTTCCTACCTCATCATCCTTTCCCCGTGCCGTCTTTGCTTGAGCTCGGAAATGACCTCCTGGAGGCGATTCCGGTCCAGCCGGCCGTCAGGATTGATGACTCCCATATCAAGGAGGTTCTTTGGTATCTCTGCGCCCGGGCGCAAACCATTGAAGTCGTTCCAGGGCAACAACGACTGCAAGCTGCAAAGGGACAGCGAAATCAGGGCTATGAACTCCATCTCAACCTCATCTTCCCTGCTTATCTGGTTGTTAGCGGCCCTGGTGAGATGCTTTTTCTCGATATCCATCCCCATTTTGCCACTCTCTCGATCTGCGTGGAGACCTGCATCAATTAGTGTTTCCTGAATACCCCTTCCGGTGGGGGAGTGAATTGCCAAAATCTGGGCCACTTCATCCATATCTATGCCTTCAAGGCGGCGCTCAAAGCGTTTCAACAGAATCGGAACCAACTCCCGAAGCTCCTCATACCCTGGCTTAAGAAAGGGAATCGAGACCCCAAACCGATCTAGGAGGGCGGGATCGAGAATGTCTGGCCGGTTTGTGGCTCCAACAAAAAGAAGCCTTCCTCGAAGGTGCAGGGAACCCAACCAAGTGAAGATCCTGGCAAGCATCCGTTCAGAAGTCCCGGAATCCCCAGAGGCGCCAGTCCCCCGCTGGCCTATGCTCTGGTCGATTTCGTCAAAGAAGAGGATAGCGGGCTGAAGTTGTTCCACAACGCGGATAACATGTTCCAAATTCATTTCGCTCTGCCCCACATAAGGATTGCGGACATTCTTGAGCTCCAGAAGGGGCCAGCCTAATTCCTTGGAAAGGGCATTGACGAGGTGAGACTTACCGCAACCCGGCACGCCCTGGAGCAGGAAGGCTTGCGGCACGCCGGGACGTCCCGCCTTGATCTGCGGTATCAGATCATTGAAATATCCCTTCACACTGGAAAGCCCCGCAACAGCTTCGAAGCCCTCCTGGGGTTCAGAAACCTCCAGCAGATCCCGGGCGAGATTCCGGATTTCTCTGGCTTTAGCCAGGCGGATCTGTTCCCGAGAGATAGGTCTTCTGAAGTGGCCAGAGGACCTGTAGGCACTCTCAATTCCGTATAGGGGCATGCCGGCAGTAACCCTTGCAAGTTCCTCGCTGTTCAGCTCTTCCCCCAAACGACCAAACTCGTTACATCCAGCCTCGGCCAAACCTTCCAGAAAATCAATAAAGCACTGCCTCTCCTCCTGACAAGGAAGATCTACCTCTATTAGGCGGAAGCCTCTTGAACGAACAATCAGGTCTTCTGGCATTGCAGTGAACGTAACCAGGACCAGCCGGGATGGCCCCTCTGCGATCCCATCATCGAGTGCCAGAGTGTGCAAAATCTCAGCAAACGCAACGCCCTCCTGTGCCCTGGCAGCGTTGGCTCCCTGGGAAGGAGCAATTCTTTCGGCATGCAGCATCAGGCCTATCCACCGTTCGTGACTATTTCGAAGCAGTCTTGTCAGGCCGTTTAGTATCTCAACGGGATCGTTTTTAGACGAAAGCCCCTCAATGGCCGGGGATATCTCTCCGGAAGGAGAAAGCTCCCTTACGCCCAGGCTTGGCGCGTATTGTGCGATCCGATAGCCCTGACCGGAGAAGTAGTTTGCAAGGAAATAATTCAGGTTTGAAGGCCTGATTTCTTTCTCCGGGAAATAGAAGCGGTCTTCTGTATTCAGAGTCAGCACCACATGCTGATGTACCGCAAACGCCTCTTCCATTTCGGTAAGAAACCTTGGTTTCATAGCTGGATAGTCTCCTTTCGCTTCCTGATTTTCCCTTTGTCCTTGATCCCGTCATCTCTTGATTCGACCCTTCTAAATTCAGGAAACAAAGGTCGAAGCTTTCTCACCAATGCCCCTCCCTCGGGTCTGCCGTGTGAATGGGACGAACTCCGTTTCAGAACAAGGCCAAGCTTCTTAAACTGACCCTCCACCCGAATCATCTCTTTCATGCACGAAAGTCCGGAAAACCCGGAAAGGTCTATGAAGAGTTCTCCAAAATCGTTGGTCTCCGCCCAGACACAGGTCTGGCCAACGGTGGCCTTCAGGCTGTCTCCCGTGCTCTGGACCAAATACCCAAGGTCATGGAGAGCGGTGGAGACGGTTTCAGATAGGACTTCTTTTTCCACCTGACACAGCCCTTTCTGAACATCTGTTGCGAGTTTCTCTAGGCGTTTCTGGGCACTCCTGGCGGATTCAAGGAGTACAGGCGTATTGTCACTCTTGCCTATCGCCTGTCTCATGTTCTTTATCTCAGCTTTCAGGCTGTTAAGCTCCCTTCCACGGGTCTTTTCTGCACAACCTGCCAATTCCGGCACTCCGCAAAATGCCGAGAGCATGGACTCCAGTCTTACAATCTCTTTCTGAGTCTTGTTCAGCGAACTCTCATCAATGCCTGGCTCGCAACGGGCTTCAAGCTCCTGCTGAAGCAGCTTTTCCAGTTCCTCTGCCCGCTTTCTGGCTGTGGCCCAGGCCCGAGCATCGTGGAAGAATATGCCGCGTTTTCTCAGGGCTTCTCGGACTGCACTGCCAGCGCCCCCAACCATTGCAGTTGTGCTGTACGATATGTATTCGCTCATGTCTTTCTCCTGGGTGTGAAAAAGGGGTTAAATCCAGGGTCAGCCGAAGGCGCCTCCACAGCAGGCCCAGTATCTCGGCTTTGGGCTCTGTCCGGTTCGGCAGGAGGCCCGGTCTGAGCCCCCGAAGGTCCTGTAGACGGATTTGCTGGGCTGCGTCCAAAGAGTCGGAGAAACCCGTTCCCCATCTCAATGAATAAATCCAGAATACTCTGTACGGCGCTGAAGAGGAGGTTGAGCAGCAATGAAACAAGCCAGGCAGCAAAGACAGCCGGAAGGAGCAACAGTGCACCCAGAGATATGACCAATAAAATAACGAACTTTGCAAGGATAGCCAGCCCCACCATGGAGAATGCAGTAGATGCCAGGCTGATACCGGAGATCCCCATCAAGGTCGCAGGGACTATCCAGTTTGAGGAAGAATCCACTGGAGCCAGATCTTCATCCTCCAGGAAGTCACTCTGACTCATCCCAAGGTCCACCCCTTCTCCATCGGCTGTACTGAGAGCGCCTTGATCCACAGCAAGAAAATCCGACGGGGCAGCTTCTGCCTCGCGAACAAACTCGTTCAGGCTTACGCCGCGCCAGTAGGTCATGAACACGGCAATAGCCACAGCCGCAGCCACAAAGAATATTGAAAGCGCTATTAAGAGTTTGCGGATCCCCCCAGAAAGCCTTTTTCTCCAGGGTGCAAGACAGGTTACTCCCAGCAGGTCGAAGAGGATTGCGCCCCAGAAGAGGCCACTTGTTACAAGCGTTGCCGCGGTCAGGGTCGAGGTGTCCAGAGGGAGCTGAAATCTGGGTTCGTCCATTCCCATAGCCTGTACTGTAAGGACAATCAGCCCGAAGTCGCACAGAACGAATAAAGCGGTAAGAAGGGAGTACAACACGGAACCCACGATGAAATAGATGGGGCCGTCCCCTTTTCGGTCGGACTCATCCTCGATCTGCTGCAGGAGCCATCCCCTCGCCCCCTGGAGGTATGCGGATGTCCTTTCTTGGATCTGGCTGAAGGGGCGGTAGAAGATCGCAAAAATGCTTGCGAACATGGCCCTCACGGACTCGGACAACACTGCAAGCAGGCAACAGACCCCCAGGCCGAATAGAGCCCATAACAACAGGTTTATCCAAAATGTGTGTTCAGTCATGCCGTACCTCACACTGTTAACGGTTTAGTGCCACCTTGCAGTCAACCGGAATAAAACATACTGAAGAAGCATTACATTTCTTCAACCCCTCGCTCCATTCCGCTTGCAGCTTTTGGGCTGCACCAGGGTCGCCACCGGTCTCAAAGCCGATAATTGAGATTTCGGCGCCTTGCAGATCCATGGACGTCTTTCTGCGACAGTTGTCTTTCATATCACTTGCAATGACGATCATCTTCAGACACTTTTTGCTGGTCTCGGCTCTCAACCTGTCACCGGCAGCCGCCAGGAATCCCCAGATATCGGTCATCGGAGCCTTGACCGGGGCCAGGCGGGACAAAATGCCTATCGCTTGAGACTTGGCCGCAGCAGCCCGTTTAGTTGCTTTTTTCCAGTCAACCAACGCCCTTCTGTCAAACTTGTTCTTAGGCGGCTCGCCTACCTGGGGCACCTCGAGACGAAAGATGGCGCATGAATCCTCGTAGGACTTTTCTGTAACTCGCCGGGCGTAGAGGATATCTCCCGGTTCCAGTCCGGCAATAATGCCGTTAGCGAGGGAAATGGCCTTCTTCCTGAAATCGTATGACCCGGTTTCGTCAAGGCCAAATACGATTACCAGCGGATCGGCATGGCTGGACAGCGGTAAAAGGAGTCCACAGAGGACCAAAAATGCCAAAAGACCATTCTTCACGAGGCATATCTCATTCTTGCCAAGTTCCTTGTACGATTGCGTCATCCTGCACTCCCTTTTCATCAACGGGTTCATTGAACTAAACGGAGCAAGATTAGTCTTTTTGCATCAATACGAAAACCTCTTGGCCATGTGTCGCAATGCCTTTGCCATTCTTTACAGAAACACCTTTTTGAATCTGACAAAAAGGACCAGAATCTTTCAGGAACAGTGTTTGACTACAAAGACCCGGCCTCGTCATGCCCTGATTTAGACTTGTTTTCTCAAGATCAATGTTGTATAGATCCTCAATAAATTATCCGTTACAGGTCCACCCTGAAAATGAACGCACTCCCCTAGAAACACAGCCAACCGCAAAACAATGCAGAGTTCCTCAACGGGAAAAGCCTCGGCATCTCCAGAAAACTTCTGGAAAGAGTTATTAGCCGTAGTCGTACAGTGTCAACGCGTTGCGTCTGACGGACAGCCTGCTTATGACCAGGAGGCGTGGAAACGGTTACACAAAATCCTATCTCCATGGGCGCGAAGTTATTATGCTTCCAGGGGTATGGGAAAACTCTTCGATCTGGAGGAATGCTCTGACTATTTTATCGCCTGGCTAGCTTACCCTGGCAGGTTAGACAGCTATGATCCACGCAAAGGTTCCCTATACAAATGGTTACAAAACGCCTTGAGAAAATCCTATGCCGATTTTTGCAAGGAGATGGACCCGGAGAAGACGGTCTCCGTCTCAGTCTCAACTCAGCCAGACATGACACTTTTGCCCGAGGACATCCAGAGCGGACTAAAGGAAAGATTGAAAATCAAGGCAAAACCAACCGGAGGTTTTAGGCTCGCGTGGCGTGGAGATATGTCTTCAACGGACAGAGATGATCTTATTAGCACATTTTCGACTGAATCAGACCGGAAGACAATAAATAGATTGTTCCAAACTTCTTATGTCCCACAGATACTCTCAGGGAACCTTTTACCAGAGATATCCGCTGAACTTAACAATTTTGGAGAAAGTCTCGGGAAGCGAGGTACATCCAGCAAGAGTAGATGGAGACAACTTCTTCGTGCCATTTCTTTACCCCTGAGAACTCGCTTTGTTGCGCTTCACCATAATGTGCTGGGCCCTTTTGACGAAGAGGAAATGGGGCAATTTGAAATAGAGTTCGACCTGGCATACAACGAGGCCAAACATAAACTGGACTCAAGAAATCGTGATGTCATCCTAGACCTCTTGGGTCGAAGCAAGGAGTGGGGATACCAGGTTGATCATCGGGTAAATAAACGCACCCTCCTGGAATTGTTCAGATCCCGGAAAGAACGTATTCCTCTGGATCTTAGAGTAGCCTTTGTTTCGATGCACCATAAGATCTTAGGATCGCTTTTGAACCAGTCGGAAGTAGCTGAATTTGAAAGGCAATTCAACCTCTCGTATGAGGAGACGAGGGCCAAGCTGAACATAAGCGCAAGGAAGAAAATACTCGACACTTTGAGGCGAACAAGTAGATGGGCCAAGGCAATCACCGATGAGATCGAGGGCTTAATCAAAGGTAAGCTGTCATGAATATTGCGGGAGATGAGTTCAAGCCTGAAATAAGGGTCTGCAACATAGCGAATACACAGGCGATAATCAAAATATTCGGAGACATAGCAGCGTGGTTGCGGCATGTTCTAAGGCACTTTGGCGAACGATCGGAACCATGGGCACCATGTCTTAAGATTGGTGAAATGGGGCAAGTTTATAGCTTGCATGATAGAATTGTTAACCTTGGGGGAGAGTCTTACCTGAAAAATTTCTTTCAACTCTGTCAGGAAGACGACTCAGAAGCTGTAACTATATGTAAAAAAGGAAATGTGGTCTATCGTATCATTGCCCCAATGGTGGCGGATGATGTTGAGCGTGGCCTGAATCTTCCCAGATATGTGTACATGGTAGCAGAACGCATCAGGTTGGCTGTCGGCAAAAAGACCACGGAGCCTCAAACCTTCGTAATTACAGAACCATGGGCGGCCATCGCCGTGATACGCCATATTACTTTAAGAACGATATATTTCCCCAGAGGGAGCTCCACTAGTCAAAAGAAACGTTTGATGGTGGCCCGACATCACCTTTGGAATAAACTCGGACAAAACGCAAGTCGAGACCGAGAGATCAAATGGTCTGACAAAAAGGGCCCCATAAAGTACAGAGTTAACCCTCGAGAAGTGCGGGCATTCACTCCCAAAACCCTGGGTTGGCAGACCAAGAAATAAAGAGATATCATGATAACCGACCAGATGCCCAGTCATCGAGATTTTTATACCACCCAGTTGGTTCAGGCGTTCGAATTCTATTTGGAAGAACGGTCGCCTGAACTTGCCTGGATGCTGGTTGAAGCTCTCGGCCTTGCACGGTTGTTTGGTGTGAAAATGCCCGACGTTCTTGACCATCTAAGGAAATCGCCTGAGCTTATGTCGTCACCGGACAAACTCGACGTCGTTGAGGATATTCTAGAGGCTGAGGACCGGCCAACATCAAATTTGGCTGGGTTGAACTACTTGATTCAGCAGGCATTTGAAGATGACTCTTCACTCGGTCTGAATGACCTTATAGCGGATTACCTCGAGAATCTTGAATATAAAATAATAGACGAATGGGAAGAAAAGGACGATGAAATCGTAATATACCATACCAGTACCGTGGCTGCATACCAATGGCTTTCAGAGAAGATCCTGGGAAACGAAGAGCTTTTGCCAATATTCATTCACGAACTTGACAAGCTCGGTACCATGCTCTCTTCGATCACAGAGACTATCCGATTACAAATTCATGACTTTTTGGCAGGTCAGCCAGTTGCACAATTCATGTATGAGGGGACAGCAAAAGATTATCTGACGCAAAACTTTATATTTTTGTCGGATGAATTCCTTTCCATAAAAAATCCCGATTTTGTTCTCCCGCTTTCCCAAGAATTAGAAATACTGGATCGCCTTGTTGGGCTCAGTCAGGACCTTGTCGAAAGGGTTAAGAAGTTTTTCAGGCCCGAAGGGTTCCAACTTCCAATACCTTCTTTTGCCCTTGGCCCGCTGGGAACCCCGGAGCAGGACCGAAAAGAGGAGCCCCCGCCTGAGTTGCATGGCAATTTGCTGGTGATAGACATAGATATGCCCCATGAAGGCGGTTGGGTCTATCTGCTTTTGCCTCAGCACGAAATCAAATCGGATGAGTCTGACAAACTTGAAAGGGCCCTGAAGCATTTGAGAAAATCCGGAAAGTATTGGCAGGCAGGCATAATATTCGGTGCTGACCAGCCCCAAACCTGGAAACCTGACTCGCTTCCGAGGACACCCGAACCGATCACACAGCATGTCCCCAAGCAAACCGCGGCAATCCTCATAGGTCTTTGCAGCGACGAAAAGCTTTTGGAAAAAGCTATTGCCTTGGTCTGTGAAGGGAAAGAATGTACAGAAGAATCGATATTGTGGATTTTGTACCGGCCTGCCGCAAAGCGGGCTGAACCACAATAGGAGTTGACGTCTGTCCACAGGGGGCCTTGGCCAAACTCGCGGCCCCGGTAGTTCGATGCCGAGAGATGGCTGTGGTATTCAAGGAATGAAAAGACCGAGCTCTCAAGAAACAAAAAGGCTCTTGGAGGAACTTCGAGCCCTGCAGAAGCCTTCCACAAAACTCACGAAGGAAGACTATCGGCAGTTGGCAGCAGCCGACAAAAATCGCGAGGTTTTTCATGTCAAGCGGGCCTTTGAGGAACTCACAGAGAGTCTGGTTGTAAGATGTCGCAGGCCCGGAAGTCTTTGCAAGTTTTTGCCTCATCAGCTTATTCCCCTTCACATCTCTACCGGGATAGAATATCAGCCAAAAGAGCATTTTGCTCTACTGGTTGAGCGGTATCGGGGGCAGCAACGCTGGCTATGGGCCACAAGCAAGAAGAAAAGAGCCCAAAACAATCTGCGCCGCCTTGCCAGAGTTGACGATACGAAACATCTGGTGACAATTCCTAAGAAGTGTATTGACAATATTGATTTTTCAAGGATCAAGGATGGAATCCGCACTGTCAACACGGAACAAGATTATGATACTTTAGTGGAATCGTCGAGACGCCGTGTTCCCGAAAAGGAGACTTTTTTGGGTGCACACTGGAAGTTTTATTATGTGCCCCACGGCTCGGACCCTGAGAGCCTGGAACGGTTTTGGGGTAGTGTGCCAGACCGCATACTGGCAAAGACAGTGGATCTGGTTTCGTGATGAAAGGGCATCTTCTCATGGATGAAGCCTTCTATGAAGACTTGTTCAACCATTTTCGTTCGGTGGCGTATAAGGTTGCTGCCGAAGTGGGGTCAGATGAAGATCTGTGCCGGATAATATTTCACGAAAGGGTGCTTTTTCCCAAAAAGGTCGGTGACGTAGGAGAAGCCGTTGCAAGAATCAAGGGACAGGGGCTTACTTTTCCTTCTTCAAAAGCGTACAGCAACTGGCTCTACACGGTCTTTAAGAATGCAGTATTGGAACACTTGCGAATTGAGGGCCGAGAAAAGAAACGAGTGGTTCATGTTGAAGAGGGTAATCTTGATCGTTTTCCTGATGCACAGCCCGGTCACACAGGGGAGAGCTCATCGTATTTGCGGCAACGGGCCAGTAATTTATCTGATCGATTTTCGCGGGAAGAAAGGCGACTCCTGTCATTAAGATATTTAGGAAACAAAACCATGGAAGAGGTGGGCCAGTTCCTCAACATATCCACATCAACGGTCTCTCGCTGGGAAAAGAGAGTCAAGGAGAAATTGGCAGAGAAGCTTTGTGTGAAAGGTGCTGAGCTTGAGGAGAAAGACCAGCTTGATGTGTTGGATGCCTTTCTCTCTTGCATCGGTCCGGAAGGTGAAGGCAATGGGTGGAGATAACAATAAAGAGATAGAAGACTGGGTGACGGGTTGGTGGCATTCTCCTGAACGGCCCGGCCAGATTGAGAAAGGCCAGGTGTGGACAGTATTTGCCCCGGAGGCAGACCCGGAGGCCGAGGGGACAATGGTGTGCGTAGTCTCAAAGGATGACGATTATGTATACGTTATCCCCTTGCATAACAACCTTGAAGCCGTTACGGGCTGCGAGCCTGTCATAAGGGGCGCGTCTCTGCCGAATGCTCCTGCACTGGTGGCAGTCGTAGAACTGGGCCTTCTGCTTTCTGTTGAGGCGCTTAACAACGCACGGTTTCTCGGCATACTGAGCCAGGAACACATGGACCTGATTGAGACCGCATTTCTTGAATTTCGCAAGATTGTCGGGGCCCTCACCCAGCTCCAAATGAAAGAAGCAGAATATCATCCGGAACCGGTACCAGCAGAAGATGTGGAAAGGGCATTCCAGGCCGGGATTCTCAAACTCGTTTCCCCGGATGCGTCCATGGAGGAGATTGTGCGTTTAGATGCTTCCCTCCAGGAAAATCTGCGCCCGTTCCACTTGCAGGCTATGGCCTCATTGAGTCTCACGCCACAGGCCAAGGAAGCGATGTCTCCAAGAGCCGCTGCACAATATGCCGTTGAGGACGGTATACAAATTGCCGAAACAATATCCGGTGTACGAGAGGATGTTGCCGCCTGGCAACGCGTTTTTCCTGCAGTAGTACTTGCGGCACTGGCATGCATACAGATCCAAAAAATGCGTCTCCGCCCTCAGGTTGCACGCGACTTTTTGGGCCCCCTGGGAGGTGGGCCGGAGATCCCAACCGCGCAGGGCCCTTCAGAACTCGACAGCAACATCACCTATGTAAACTTGCCGTCTTTGGAGGCTGGAGGAAAGCAGGTTAAGCTCCTGCCAGTAGATCCCCCACCAAAGGACCTCGCGCAGTGTCTTGACGATTTCCAGGATGACTTTGTCCATGGGGGGATAATCTACGGAACGGACAGCATACTCGGTCACTGGTATGCAGAAATACCTTCAGGGCTGCCCGCAACAGTACAAAAAGATGTTCCGCCAGGCACGGCAGCGATTCTCCTTGGGCTTTGTAGAGACGTGGACAGATTGAGGGCCGCCATTGATTCAATTGTTTCGGGCAAGAAGACGCGGGATGATACGATATTCTGGATACTATACCACACCGTGCCGGAGAAATAGGGCCTGTCGCCAAATCCACTCGGGCCTTCCACTACAAAAAGGCTTAACTCGATAGTATATGGGTTTCCTTTTTTTGAGTCCGCCGGAGGCGGACGTTGTATAAAATCGCGAAGTGATTTTATGTACTGGAGAGGATATCATGGTCACGCCACAAGCTTCTAAGAACCCCGCAGTAGATGAAATCCTGAAACAGCTCACACCCTATGACATGGAGACTGAGAACGCAAAGGCTATCGAGACAAGGAAGTCTTGTATTGAGTGCCTGAAAGGCATTTGCGAAAGGGCTCAAAAGCAAAATGACTGGGTCGCGTTTGGAACAGCCCTCCATTTTCTACACGAACTGTCAGGGACAACGGCTCCAGTCTTTTATGGGGCTGTAAAAGGCCAGAGTGCCTGCGGGCAATTACACAACATGCAGGCTTCTATAAAAGAGGCTGTTGCAAGAATCACCAAATCCAGGGCTGAGCATCTGAGAGACAAAGCCCTCAAGCCGTATGGAATCCCTTACTTGTCCCGTCACCGCTTCCTTGAAAAGGCCATTCGCATGGTCTGGGAACTCCTTCAAAGTGACAACGGATGGCCCGATTCTGTATGGTTACACCGGGAAGCCTCCCAATTCATTGCAAGGTGCTTCCTGGATCGAGGCCGCCTTGTGCTGCCAAAAGGGAGCAGCATTCCGCAGAAAAAAATAGAGGCACTGAAAAAAGCGTGGCATTGGGCACTAAAAGGGGCACTAAAAGCAAAAGAGGATGATGCCGATTCGATGAAGCTCTGGTTGGAGTTTAGAGAATACATTCTTCAGACCGCAAAAGAGAATGATGCCGACATTGATTCGATGAAGCTTCTCATCGAAATCGGGCTAGAGCTTGAGCTCTATGAAAAAAGCTTCAGCCCCCAAGTCAATGAGCTTACCAGGAAGATCGCTTCTGGCAAACTTCTCGAAGACCCCAAGTCCTCAGCCGACTGGCCCATCATAGACAGGGGTCGATCGATTGGTTGTTTTGACGAGAAACAGGACGAGGCTCTGTTCAAACTGGACTTAAATAAGAAAGAATACAAGGAGTTGCCCACGCTTCCATTGCTTAGGGCGAAGGCTGGGCATCGGCTTAAAAGAGACTTGGCTTCGGCTTTTGACGAGGCCAGTTTTTTTAGAGTTGTCTGCGATGCAGTCAGAAAACTTGCAGATGTCCCTTTTTCTTCTCCTATCTGGGTTGAAACCATAGAATTCCTTGCACAACTTGACCCAGGCAGTGAAATCCGAAACGCGGCCTCTGTTGCCGCGTGGCAGATATGTAAGCTGAAGGAAGAGGACCTTGATCTTGGCCTCCAGGTAAGGATGTGGTGGTCTCGGCACAAGATGCTCTACGATCTTGCGTTTCATGCCGCACTGTCAAAAGACGATTGGGCATTAGCAGCAAGGATTGCAGATTCCCCGAAAAGTCGGCCCACTATCAAGGCGCTTGCCATGGAAAGCGTGCTCGATGGCGACACGCTTAAAGGATACTATGAACTGGAAGCGAGGGGTGTGGCAAGAGGCTATGATTCAACCTATCACCGCAAGAAGAAATCCTTGGAGAAGGCTGAAGCCAAGAAGAAGAGGGCTTCCAAAGACACGCAAGGGCTGAGACCATTGGATTTCGAAGAGGATATCCCTGCAGGTTGGGCGGCAATACATCTTTATCTTGACCAGGACAAAAAGGGACACGCACTCATGCGTAGTGCAGGTTCGACAAAAGATGGCTGGCTTTATAAGGATTTTGAAATATCTGACATCTGGCAGAAATTCCAGGCATGGCAGGCGGCAGATCGTTACAATCCTAAGTTTGGAGGTGCAGCAACGGAGCTTCACGCCCTTTGCGAAAGCCTGGGGTATGATGATGATCACCTTGGGTTTCTCTTCAATAAAGACCTTCCCGACAATCTGATTATCATACCACATGACATTTTACATCTTGTGCCTATCCATTCTGTAATGAAAAACGGCGAGATTCTCCTCAAACAAAAAAAGTGCATTTATCTTCCAGCGTGGGGCCTGCCCCGGGAGACTGACTCAGCCTCCACGCCAGAGGGAGAGGGGCTTTTTGACAATTTTGAAGATCATGACCCCCTCCGACAATACCTTCAGCCAGTATTGCAAGCTTGGAAACATTCTTCTGTTAGCGCTCGCAACATAAAAGTCCCTGATGCTACTGCTAATGATGTGAGAAACTATCTTAAAAACACCACAAACCCTGAATGGATGGTCTTCCTTTGCCACGGCAAAGCCGATCCTGTAAACCCCTATAATTCCGGATTGTTGCTGAGGGGCAGCCACCTGACTCATGCCGCGCTGGTAGAACTTCCAAAGAAAATGGCTGGCACAAAGGTGTTTCTTGGCGCATGTGAAACGGACATGAGCCCGCCTAAACAGAAGTCTGTGGATGAGCATCTTTCCGTAAGCACAGCATTTTTCCAAAAAGGCGCTTCAGAGATTGCCGGAGGTCTGTGGAGGGTGCATTCTGCAATAGCAAAAAAGATGGTCGAGCACATATCCGAAAACAGGAAAAAGCCTCTGGTTGATGTGGTTTGGGAAAAACAGAAAGATTGGTGGGACAATGGCATTCAATATGTCGTGGATGGCATAACCGTGAAAGTAAGTAATTGCTTCAAAAAGCTCTATTATCTTTCCTCCTACCGCGTAGTCGGCTTCCCGCGTGCCATAGGAGAAAACACCGATGAGTGACAACCGCATTGACTATGATATCAAGTTAACTTTTTTTGAGCCGTTTCGCATGTCACCCTGGGTGAAGAGTCATGCCAGAGCAAAGAGCAAGACCTTCTTCAGGACCCTCTCCTTTGTCAGGTGGCTGGAGACCTCCCCGGAGACAAAGGAAGGCAAAGAAGGCGACAGCATTGGCGTGCCGTTTATCCCTGGCACACTCCTCAGGTCTGCATTACTCAAAGAGGTGGAGTTCCTCATTACCCTGAAGAATAAGTACGACTGCTGTTGCGGAGAGTTTGAAACCCCTCGCCAGAAAAGGGACGAAAAGAAAGAGCAAGGAAGGCGCTTTTTCGGGAGAAAGCGGCCCACATATGAATTCGGAAACTCACAACCTTGCACTGACTTTGAAAATGCCTGCCCCTTTTGTTCTATCCTTTCAAGAAGCTTCAACAATGATGATTGGTTTGATGACCGAGGCAACCCGATAGTCGGCAAGGTTCCCGTTCATTTTTCTAATCTTGATGTTACGGATTCAAAGCTCAAAAGGATTAGACTATCTGCAATAGCGAATCAGCGGATCGTTAACAGAGTCGATTTCCGGTCCGGGAAGGCGCAAGACTATTTCAAAATTTGGGAAGTTGACAATCGGCTGTGCCCCTCATTTTGCGGAAAAATCACCATTCGCCAGGACATAAACCAGGTGGATGATCTCACGTGCCTGCTGGCAGCAGGCCTGGCAAAGATAAAGACCCTGGCCGGCGCACTCTGTCGTGTGGACATCATCCGGGACAAGACTATAGATTTTCACCAGCGCTTGATACAAAAGTACGTTGGTCCGCCCGGACCACCACATAATCCCACAGCCCATCCCACTTTGCCGTCACAACCCACCCTTTCCGTGGATGTCCATGGCCTTGCCCGGACAATAGCCGGGACGCTTACAGGCTCTGACAAGGAGGCATACCTTCGCCGCATTGCAGATGCGGTTCGTGAAATGCGAAACAGAAAGTGCAGCATACTCCATGAACCTCCATTTACAAAAACCGGAGACAAAGAGCCTGTATGGACTATTCCTGCGGTGCAAAAAGCACTCAAGGAAACGACTGCCTGTGTAGCCCGTGAAAGCTGGAGGCTCTTTTGCGAGGAACTGGGCGAAGCCCTTTACAAAAAGGCAAAGGAACTGAAAAAGAAAGACGAAGCCATTCCGAGGCTTTTGGGTGACACAGAGTACTACGGGCAGCAGGCAGAAGCGCCCGTCGGCACAGACTACAGGCTCACAGCTTCAGCGTTGCCAAAGTATGAATGGATCATCAACGGATGGCTTGAGGCGAGAACCCCGTTTTTCTTCGGTGTAGAGTCGGCAAGCGAACAGACCAGCCTTGCCATATTGCTCACGCGCGACCACCGCTACAGGTTGCCCCGCTCTGTCCTTCGCGGAGCATTAAGGAGGGATCTTCGAACAGTCATTGGCTCCGGCTGTAACGTAGAACTCGGAGTGGATACGCCGTGTGATTGTGACGTATGCCGTATCATGAGCCGTGTGATTGTGATGGACAGTCTGTCGGATTACCAGGAGCCACCTGACATCCGCCACCGAATACGTATTAACCAGCACTCCGGGACCGTGGACGAAGGAGCGCTTTTTGACATGGAGCTGGGCCCCGAAGGCCTCAGGTTTCCCTTTCGCATGTATTTCAGCGCAACTTGTCCCACAGCCGATGTTCCCCTGGCCAAGGTCCTCAAGATGTGGCAAGACCGGCCAGCCTTCCTTGGAGGCGACGCAGGCACCGGCAATGGCCGATTTAGACTTATTAAAGCGAAAACACGGAGTGAGCCATTTGATTGGGATGGGCCCAAAAGCTCTTTGAATCTGTTGATGGCACGGAGCTATATTGATCTGGAAGATCATGACACTCTACTCGATTCAAAGCTCGAATGTGCTAAGGCATGGAAGGTTAAGGATGAACTCACTTCCGTGTGGACAGACTACCAATATGAGATAGACCTCCACTCGCCTATCCTTTCCAATGATCCAATAGCTGCCCTTCTTGACCCTGATTGGAGAGATGCAGTACCGGTTAAGAAAAGAGTATTGCAAGACGGTGGCCTTGTTCCAACCGAGAAGTATTATATCAAGGGCTCGGGCATCCGCGGCATCTTGCGGACAGCAGTGGGAAGGAATTGTGTCAACGAAGACGGCATCCACCTCCACAACCTTCCCCACGATGACTGCCCGTGTGTTCTGTGCCAGCTTTTCGGTAGTGAACATCACCAGGGTATGCTCCGATTTGAGGATGCGCATTTTGAAAATGATCCAATGCCAGAAACCCTTGACCATGTTGCCATTGACAGATTCACCGGCAGGGCGCGGGATAAGTTCAAATTTGAGGACGCACCACTGTAGCCACCCCGGATCAGCCCATAAAGCTTAAGGGAACCTTCTGGCTGAAAAGAGAACTACATGAGGCTTCTCAGGAAGTATTCGGAAAAATTGATGATTTTGAGTGCAAACCGAAAGAGGACAGCGATAGCCTCTTAGGTGCCGCACGGGCGTTATGGTGCGCGTTCTTAGACTTGAAGCATGGCCTCTTTCCTATCGGGAGCAATGGTGGAATAGGTTATGGCTGGGTTAGCGGTCTCAGCGTGAGTGAGCCTGATAAGAACAAGAAGATACCTTTGGGCCAGCTTTGCCGCAATGAGGGCGCACAAGAAACCGCTTCAACAAGCGGAGAAAAGGGCGAGTATAATCCTTCTGACGCTCCTAATTCGTTACGCCAAGAAGGCCACGTCTTCAATCCGCATTATTTCCTGAGGTCTTACAGATACGAGGATAAAAATGGAAAAATTGCGACACATGTCGAAAGAATTGACCTGCCTGTTACGCACGAAGCCTATCAGGACAAGTTGACAGGCAAGATCACGTGCAAGCTCAACACTAGAGGGCCGGTTTTCGTAGCCGACCCCTCAGACCTTGTGGTCTATTTTACCGCGAAAGAGTATGAGGATTTCGTAAAAAGATGGCCCAAGAGCGCCGAATTGCTGCAATCCTTGGTTCATGAAAAGGACGGAATGAAACTCATTCCTGTCAAACAAATTCCCAAAGATTCACCTGAGGATGGGGCATTAAAGGAAATCTCAGAACACCAAGGGCACAAAGGTTATAAATTCTTCCGACTTAACGGCAGTGTCATGATACCTGGTTCTGAGATTCGGGGGATGGTATCTTCGGTCTATGAGGCGCTTACGAATTCGTGTTTCAGGGTGTTTGATCAGAGGAGGATACTTTCCAAAAGGATGGAGGCAGATTTCAGGACCGTGCTGACTCACTTCAAGGCGGCAAGAGTGGTTCCAGACAACAACAGCGGTAGTGGTCTGTCGGTCAAGGAATTTACAAACATGGTCAGGGTTCCGGTCTACAACTGTCCTCAAACATTTTTTGACGGTTTAACACAGGGCCAGATCTCAGGCAAAGAGGAGACCAAGCTTTGGGTCAAGAACTATGAGTGGCGTATCTCTCTCTGCAACCCTTGGACACATCACAGCAGAAAGTCCAAAAAGGAGTGGGAGAAAAACATCCCTGGACGTATCCTTAACAATCAGGGTGATAAAATCGTCCTCAATATTTCCTACAAGCAAGAAGAACGAAAGATAACACTTATCCTTGATGATAAGGACCGAGTGGTGTTAGACGGCATTACCCCGAAGCAACTTGGCGGTAAAGAAGAGATACGTCTTTGGCTCAGAATCTCTCAATACCAGAAGGCGTTCCGTAAAAAACCCGACAACAATGGCGGCTGGAAAATGCAGACAGGCTATTTGCATATCATGGGGCCGAACAAGGTGGAGATCGACTCTTCGGGAACAAGTCGCGAAGGTCTGCAGGACCTGCCTGAGACATGGAAGGACGCGCAATGCAACAGCCCGGACGGGAAAATCTTTTCAGGGAAAGATGGCAATGCGGTTTACACTATGAACAAGTACTGTGAAATGTTCTTCTATAATGAACAAAAAAAGTCATACCGCGTCCCTCAGGCTGTTCTTAACCAGTACAGGCAGATGATAGAAGAATCCATGAGCAATCCGCAGGCGCCGCCCGCCATTTTCCGGTCCAAACCCATACGGGAAAAAGACACGGCGCTCAAGGCAGGAGACCTCGTATATTTCCGGAAAAATGAAAATAGAGAAGGAGAGGTTGACGCCGTAATTCCAGTAAGAATCTACCGTGAGTCCCACAGGAAGCCTCTCGGGAAACGCTTTCCGGATGGCCTCCACGATCTTCGCCCCTGCACGTTCGAGTGCCTCGACGACTGCGACAAATGCCCGGACCGGTGCAATGAGCTGAAAGAGTTCTTCAACCCTCACCCAAAGGGTTTGTGCCCGGCATGTCGTCTTTTTGGTACGACTTCATACAAGAGCAGAGTCAGCTTCGGATTTGCAAGGTTGTGCAGCGAGGACAAAAAGGCGAAGTGGTATGGCGTAGAAGAAGATGCCGAGCAGGGTAAGCCCTTAACCCTCCCGCTATTGGAAAGACCTCGCCCCACCTGGTCCATGCCAGACAAGGATGCCAAGATCCCTGGACGCAAGTTCTACGTTCACCACCCCCACTCCGTGGACAGCTCTATCAGGGATATGCAGTTCGATCCTGAACTGTCAGATAAGGAAAACCAGGGCAAGATCAGGCCGAACAAGAATAACCGGACAGTCGAGCCCCTTGACAAGGGGAACGAATTCACCTTTGATATCCGTTTCATGAACCTTAAGGAATGGGAGCTTGGTTTACTCTTGTATTCTCTGCAACTTGAAACAGGATTAGCTCATAAACTCGGCATGGGCAAGGCCCAGGGGTTTGGCAGCGTTGAGATTGATGTGGAAAAGGTGGAGATTAGAAACGGCCCCGGGGACTGGAAAAGCAAGACTTCACATAAAATAACCGAGTGGATAACTAAAGGAAAAGACAAGCTAGAAAAATGGTTCAAGACTGATGATTGGAACAACGTTGACCACATAGCAGACCTGAAAAAGTTTTTGTATTTCTTGGACCCTCAAGAGATAAAACCGAAGGTAAGATATCCATCCTTGAGTAGGGATGATGATAAGAAAGACCACTTCCCTGGATACGTAGATCTCAAAAGGAAGCCATCCAAAGAAAAGCCAAACCCATATTATGTGCCCGAAGATAAGCGAAGGGCTCTTCTCACTAGACCGTGGGAGCCGTGGTACGTGATGCCGAAATCCAGTATGGGTACTGTGAAGTGGTTCAACGAAGAAAAAAACTATGGTTTCATATTGCGCGATAACGGGGAAGATATATTTGTCCATCGGAGCGATATTAATGGTAGCCTTGGCACCCTGACAGAAGGGCAAAAAGTAATCTTTGAGGTGAAGCAGGGTCCAAAGGGACTCCAGGCCACAAATGTGAAGGTAATTTCATAATCACTTGGCCGTATTGCACCTTACCACAATATCTTTTTGAGAATTTCATAAGAGCTCATTTCAAAGTGAATATTCAATCCACGGCTGTTGAAAAAAAGCGAAACGCCCTTGCTCTTTTTGTGCGCCTTCTCCTTTCATCGCCTCTCAAGGACTACGTCGCCAAGATAATCCTGTTTGGAAGTGTGAGAAAAGGAAAAGCTAATTCAGAGAGTGATGTTGATATTCTGGTACTGGCAGCGGGGTCAGTGAGTCTCCGCCTGCAGAGCAGGCGGCCTCAGGAAGCCCCCCCCGAGGGGGGCATTTACTTAGGGAAAGCCCCCTTGGGGCTCTTAATATGATCTACTCAATATCCAATTCTTCCTGGTCGTTGTCGATCTTCTCTTGTTCACGGATATATTTGCGGATGGTTTCTTCATCCAAGCCTACCGTGCTTACGCAGTATCCCCTAGCCCAAAAGTGCATCCCTGTTATTCGACGATGCCCTATCAGCTTCCTGTGGATCAATACCGCACTTTTGCCCTTTAAGAAGCCAATCACGAAAGCAATGCTGTATTTGGGAGGCACCCTCAAACACATATGGACGTGGTCCGGCATCAAATGGCCTTCCAAAACCTCTAGACCCCGTTGCCGACATAGATCTCGAAGCACCTCCCCAACACGCTTTCGAAATTTGCCGTATAATGCCTTTTTACGATACTTCGGAACTATGACGATGTGGAATTTGCAATCCCATCGTACATGCGATAAACTTTGCCAATCATGCATAGGTTCTTCCTCCTTCCCCACTAGGGGCTTTCCCGGAGGAAGAGCCTATTTTATTTCTCACCGGATCGGTAGAACCTATCCGGGTCCTCCACCAGAGGTGGAGGGCTTAGATCAGAACTAAGGGACATGGAGGAGGCGGTGGCGGACTGAAGATAAACGCCGCGGCTTCCAGCGGCGTTTGAATGGGGTCACTAAGGGACATGGAGGAGGCGGTGGCCGACTGTGCATTGGAAACCGGACTGGAAACAGGGGAGAGCGTGGAGCCTTTGGTGTACTGCATAGATCAATTGAGGTTCCCCGGATCTTATTTCTTGTACTTCAATGTTAATAATGGGGAGGAGATCTATTCCATGGACGAAACAAAGCTGCGGCAGTCAGAGAGCCGGGGATACCTGGAGCTGGCCGAGGAATATCTTGACGGGACAAAGGGCGCCATGGATATCAGTCATTGAAGACTTGCGTAACCGCAAAACCGTGCACCAGCGCCCCTTGCGTCTCTGCGGTGAACTGTTACCGATTTGCGAACTTTGCACAATGAATGGAGGTGATAGATAACAGGCTAATATTACCGGATTTGCAGGCTAATGATGCCGAATGATGGCTTTGTCAAAAACCTCGCGAATAGGGGCTTTTCAGGCATCCGGTCCCATGTTTGCGAAAATGGCCGAAAATCCATCTGGCTGCTACGCGTAATATCAACCACTTACATGGTGTTTATGTTGCCGTTTTTCGAAAATGAACCCAAAGCTGACTCAGGGGACGGAATTTGCGAACTTTTTCTATTTCACTCACGCTGTAATTACAGATGGTTATGAAAAACACTGGTCATTTTATTGCAAAGTGCAAGGTCGAAAAGGGGCCTTTTGCGAACTTTTTCAGTAGAGGCCAATTTGCCGATATTGTTACCATTTGTTATGCGCCAGAATTCTTCACCCCAAAAATCTTTAGGCAATACAGGCTATTGGGGGGATTAGATTCTGATAATGTCACGGTACGACGATGTTTCTGTAATCCCACGGTTCCGGTTGTGGCCGCTTACCAATATTGGGGGGATTAGATTCTGATAATGTCACGGTACGAGGGTTGCGATGACGTTAGGGTTAGGGTGTTGTGTTATTGGGGGGATTAGATTCTGATAATGTCACGGTACTTTTATCTATAATAGACGATGCATACCACCTATGCCATTGGGGGGATTAGATTCTGATAATGTCACGGTACAGAAACTAAGATTACTTGCGGGGGACGAAAACCCATTGGGGGGATTAGATTCTGATAATGTCACGGTACCTCTTTTTCGCGGCTGTCAAGGATTTCCTGAGCAATATTGGGGGGATTAGATTCTGATAATGTCAAGTGCTTGAAATGGCGTGGGCATTTGCTTTTGGCCCCGGCTGATATCTACTCGGCAAAGCCACACCATACAATAATGGAGGCTGATTCAATGTGACATAAAATTTTGGGGTAGCGTCTACATGCAAAAATCTCGGTGGTGATTCGTTTATACTTATAGAGTGGATCATTTTCTGAGCCGACACCCGAGATTGAGCTATGACTGCCACAATATTTGACAAATTTGCAAGCTTTGAAAACTTCTGGGCCGCCTTCCAAAAAGTTGCTGCAAAGAATTCAGCGGGCGGCATAGACGGCACAACCGTTGAGACCTACCAAAAGCGAGCCAAGCAACGAATCAATGCCCTCATAACACAAATCCAGGATAGAACCTACCTACCCAAACCAGTCAAGTCCTTCCACCAGCCAAAATTCAACAAAGACAACGAATGGCGCGAATTAGGCCTGCCGGCCGTATCGGATAAGATTGTTCAGGCCGCCCTGCTTCAGGTTGTAGAGCCAATTGCAGAGAAATTATTCCTTGATACGAGCTATGGTTACAGGCAGGGCAAAGGCCATTACAAGGCATTGAGGCGGGTCGAACACAATCTGACAAATGCTAAGTGCTCCTGGGTGGTAAACAGGGACATAGACAACTTTTTCGACACGCTGAATCACCAGAAGCTGCTCAATCGCTTTTCAGAACTTGTGGCTCATGATGAGCGTCTTGTTGAACTGGTGGCCTTATGGTGCCGGATGGGTATTGTAGATAAGGCAGGCAAATGGCGCAATGTTCAGGCAGGCATTCGGCAGGGGCAAGTGATATCTCCACTGCTTGCCAATCTGTACCTCCATCCCCTGGATGAATTTGCTGCCTCTCAAGGGTGGGCCTGGGTGCGCTATGCAGACGACTACCTGATCATGACGAGAAGTCAATCAGAGGCAGAAACCGCTGACCAGGTCGCCATTGAATTTCTAAACAAGAAGCTATCCTTGGAGGTAAATCCTGGGGACGGCGCTGTAAGCTCCCTTGAGAAGGGCTTCGACTTTCTTGGGGTGCGCTTCCACGGCAATACACGGTCCATTGCCCCGGATAAGATCGGTAAAATCGAGAAGAAGATCAAATGGCACCTCTGCGGAAAAAACAAGGCCAGCCTTGAAGGCGTGTTGGATAGATTGGAGCAAATGGTGCAAGGGTGGCTCAGGTATTATGCATTCCTAAGCCCGACCGAAGAGTTCGAGAAGTTTGACCTGCTGATACAAGAACACGTACAAAGCCTTGCTGCACAACGCATCTCACGGGAGGCCTGGGACAAGAACCTTCCGGAAGGCCTGACACTCCCCAGGTTGCTTGAACATCACGACCTGAATGCTCCCCGCAACGCACTGGAGACTCTATGGCGCAAAGCAATCGAATTAAGCGAGGAGAAGGAGAAGCCTCTCAATACCGCTGATAAAAAAGTGTCAGGTCAACGACGGCGCTTTCGGCGAGAACGTAGTGCCAGCGGTGAAGTATTCGTGTTGAATCCTGGGTGCTTCGTAGGCAAACAGAGCCATAGAATCATCGTGCGAAAGGAGCGCCGGATCATTGCCGAGATACCGGTCATAAAACTCAAGTGCCTTACCGTGGCTGTCCATGGCATTGCCATGTCGAGCGATGTGATCAACTTGTGTGTCGAAAAGGGTATCCCAATTCACTTTGTCAACAATTTTGGAAACATTTGCGCTGTGGCCACACCGCCAGGGGGTCCATCCTCTGACGTGGCTGTACTCCAGATTCAAAAACGAGACCTTCCTTCCGGGCTTGGCTTGGCCAGGATGTTCGTCTATGGGAAACTCAAGAACCAATTTTCATTACTCAAGTATCATGGTAAGTATCGAAAAAGGAGTGGGAATTCTTACGGGGCGCTGCTCGAGGAGAGGAGGGGTCACCTCTCCGACCTGGTTCGTAAAGCAAAAAACCTTCCCATAGGGGACGAGCCGGAGAAGTTTCGACAACAGCTTATGGGCATCGAAGGAGCATTCGGCGCTGAATACTGGGGTTTGCTAAAGCACATCCTCAAAGATGGGATATCATTTTCAGGCCGCAAAAGAAGAGGCGCGAAAGATCTTGTCAATAACCTGCTGAATTACGGCTACGGGATCCTGTATGGACGCACCTTGAATGCCGTCACGTGCGCCGGTCTTAACCCAACCGGCAGCTTCCTCCATGCTTATCAGCCTGGAAAGCCAACCTTGGTGTACGACCTGGTTGAGGAGTTTCGTGCTACCGTTGTAGACAGAAGCGTATTCTCCCTTCTGAATCGGGGAAATGGATTTGCCCTGGATGACAACGGGCTGCTGGACCGTGGCACCCGACAAAAACTAACCAAAGCCATCCTGGCCCGTCTAGGAACAGAACTGAGCTCTGTTGGAAAAAATCTCACTGTCGAAGAAGTCATCAGAAAGCAGGCCCAGAATATAAAGCATCATCTCGTTGGTACACGACAATACCGGCCGTACCTAAGCCGATGGTAACGGGACAATAGCCTAATGACTCTGACACGATGTTGCCACATCCTCTCAGGATCACCGATCAAACTGGTCACAATTTTTTTGATTATTGCATCTTGTCCCGCCGCTTCTGCGGCCTCGACAACCCTTAAGCAGGGACTTGATTACCTGACAGAGGGCATAACCTCGGATATGGGCCAACACGGCATACAGTACATAGCTGTGGCCGATTTCACCGATTTAGACGGCAAGATCTCTGAGCTGGGAATGTTCATTTCTGAAGAACTCCTCACCCGGCTTCATGATACCCAGAAGGTCAAGGTCGTGGAGAGAAGACTCCTATACAAAATAGTGGAAGAGCACCAACTTGGGTTGACAGGCCTTTTGGATGAAAAGTCCGTCAAGCAACTTGGCAAAATCCTGGGTGTAGAAGCTGTCTGTACCGGGACCATCACCGATCTTCGGGCCACATTCAAGATCAACGCGCGTATGATAGCTGTTGAAACAGGACAGGTTTTTGCTGTGGCATCCGCAGAAGTGGATAAGAATGATGCGCTACGAATCTTGATGAGAAAGTATGCTCGGGCCCGGAGGCTGGCCAAATCTCAGCAAAACGACTCGCAGCCGCAGCGGGGATATAATCTCTTGGTCAATGGGGCCTTTACAAGCGGCTATACGGGGTGGAAAAGGCAGATCGGGGACATGCAGCAGGGATCAAGTAAGACCGAAATTATTGATTTTGAGACAGGAAAATCCGGAAAGGCGCTTCACATCCGTCACGGGGGGAAAGGTCATATTCAATTCTCCCAAATCGTCAATGTCCCCGCTGCCGACCTGATCTTCTCAGCCACCTTTCAGGCCAGCACCCACGAGGGACCGGTCAAGGCCTTTAGCGGCACCGGAGTCGTCCAGGTTGCACTGCAATATTTCGACCCGAGAGGATACAAGCTTGGCCAGACCGTTCTTCTGAACTACGTCAAAAACCCCTTTGCTGATACGCCCCTTATTGGCGTTCCGCGACGCCAACGCGACACCTACAAGACCCATTATATTGAATTGCCAGGCGACAAACTTCACCACGATTACCAGCTTGATGTGCGCAGGGAGATTGAGGACAACCTCCTTGGGATTGATCCCGACTCCATCGAAGAGATGGCCGTGATTCTTTGGTGCGGCGCAAACCACTCACAGGCTGGTGCGGAATTATGGATCACGGACATAGCCCTTACGAATAAATAGAAGAGTCACGCCTCCCCAAAAGCCACCTAGTTTTACCTCCATTTTTTGGCATTCCAGCCCTCAGAATCCTCCACAAGAGGCTCACCATAGGAGGTATTTGCCGAATTTGAAAGAGCCTGTTATCGATCACCCTTTTCTGTAATGAAATCTGAAAAACATCGTTATGAAGAATAGAGATAGTTTGATCCACATCGTTCATTGCTTCGATAACAACTTCGAGGAGACGAAAGATGAAAATACTCAAAAAGAGATCGATATTGGGGTTGGCGTTGATGTTTGTTGTCGAACTATTCTTGACTTACGGTTGTGCCCGTGAAGTTAGAAAACCTTCTAGTCCCCTTGACAACCCCCAGCATCATGTCTTTAGCGGGCTCAAGTTACTCGATGACAAAAAATTCGATGCGGCGCTGAGGGAATTCATGCTGGCCGTGGAATTGGACCCGAAGCATTCGCCCGCATACCAGGGAATGGGCCTTGTTTTAGGCTGCAAAGGAGATTTTGAAGCGGCCTTTGAGGCCATGTCAAAGGCAAAAAAACATGTCAAGAACAGCAAGGAAAGCGCCATGGCCTATGTCGGCTACATGAGACTGCATACACTTCAAAAAGAAAAAGGCTGGCTTGGGGATGTCAAAAGGAATTTCCGTAGAGCTCTCCGTGCCGTAAAGAATATGCCTGAGGCCCATTATTACATGGGAATGGCTTACAAGCAGGCCTACGAGTTCAAAGAGGCGGGCCACGAGTTTAAGGAAGTTCTGGCCATCGGCGAGACCCTAGTCAGTGAGGCCGACGAACAGCTCAAACTGGTACAAAAAGTCCAAAGAGCGATGCCGGGAAGCGAGGTGGGCAAGAGGCTGGCCCTCCGGGATCAGATAACCCGGGCGGACGCGGCCGCAATTTTCGTCCACGAGTTGAGGTTGGATAAAGTGTACGAGCATGGGGGAAGGCTGAAAAACAGGCGCAGAGTTATTCCCGAAGATATCAAAGACCACCCCTTAAGGACCGACATCGAAACCATTATCAGTATCGGCGTAAGAGGGCTTGAGCCCTTCCCTGACGGGACATTTGCCCCAGATGCCCTACTAACCCGGGCCAGCTACGCTATGATGATTGAGGACATCATTACTACCATCAGCCATGACTGGAAGGTGAGCGTGAAACATGTCGGAAGCCCTTCTCCATTTCCGGATGTGCCCAGCGATGCTCCGTACTTTAATGCCGTGGTGGTTTGCACCAGCAGGGGCATTATGGCTGCCACAGATATCCGTTCGGGAGCATTCCAACCTAGCGGATTTGTCCAAGGGGCAGACGCCCTGCTGATTATTAGAAAATTGAAAGAGGAATTGACAATATTTTGATCCCGTTAATTGACGAAATCGCAGACTATAATGAGACCAGGACCTTTTAGGCAAGAAGCTTCATGACTGTTGGAAGTGGGGTTTTAGATTAACGGGGTTAACCCAACCCGGAGGTAGAGAATGAAAAGACCACCAATTAAGACAATCGTTTTCATGTTGGGATTGCTGCTCACCTTTCCCGCACTCTCAAATTCAGCGAAGGCGGTCGAGGTCAATGAAAATGGAGAGGTCATAGAGCCCTCGGGAAAAGGTAGCATCAACTGGACCACAAGAAAACTCGAGGCCAGTGGGATAGCAGATCCTGACCAGCCCGTATATGGCCAGGTAAAGGCGGCCCAGATGGCCGCGAGGGCTGAATTATTGACTATCTTGAGAGGTATTCGAATCAGAGGGGAATATGGCGTCATCCAGGGAGTGCTTCGAAAAGACATCAACGAGGTCCAACTGGAGGGGTTTCTTGCAAACTCCTATGTGACAAAGCCCAGGACTAATGAACTGGGGTTGATAGAAGCAAAGGCGTTTGTCTACTTGGACAGAAACGGAAACACCCTGTTGATGCCGGAAAAGGCGGTTTCAGCACCTGACACAGGGTCCTGGCATCCACCTGAGACCGTCGCCCGGTCCCACACAAGGTATACGGGCCTCATTATTGATGCGCGAGGCTTGGATTTGAAACCGGCTATGGCCCCAAGGATTCTTGTTGAAGGCGGACTTTTGGAGGTTTACGGAAGCGGTGGTGCAGATGAAAAGGCCGATTTGATCTATGGCTTTGCAGGGTACGCTGGAACCATGGAGAAGGCCCGCACAATGAAGGAGCGTATCGGAGGGAATCCTCTGGAAATAAAGGCAACAGCGGCGGTCAATGTAACTGATGTGGTGATATCTACAGAAGATGTCATAGGGATAGCGAAGGCCTTAAAGTCCTATGACTTCTTCAAGGAGGGCAAGGTGGTGATTGTTGTTAATTGATTGAATTAGCCACAGACCCACACCGACCGACGCAGACGTTTTATAGAGATATGGCATGTGGACTCAACGAACTTACAGAGTAATACTTATCTTCTTTGTTTGCCTGCCTGTTTTACCAGCAGTGGCCCAGACAGTGGTTGAGGCCGAAGGCACGGCCAGGATTGAACCAGATATAAATATTTCCAGAGATCTGGCTGTATTGAGGGCCAAGCAGCAGGCCCTTGAAATCCTCGGGATAGGCATATCGTCAAAGAATATCGCCACCCAGGGAAAAATGCTGGATGAAATGATTATGGTGCAGACCAGCGGCTTTGTCGAGCGTTACGAAATTTTGGAAGAAAGCCGGAAAAACGGATATTACAGTATCCGCTTGCGCGCATGGGTCAAAAAGGGGAAGGCCCTTGAAGATGCCTATAGATCGGTCTTTCGGGAAAGAATCCTGTCCTTGTCAAGCAATGGTGAAGGAAGCAAAAACATAGAGCGGCTGCTCAGAAGAAGCCTAGTTGGACATTTCTATTATGTTCTGGCGTCCGACTTTCAGGAAATCAAGCCCGATTACCAGATTCTGATCAACTCATCCGTGAATGTTCATTCTGATTTTGGTGGCTTCAAGTCCTTTTACGCCGAGGCCAGCATAAGCATGGTCCAAGTTGCTGTTGGGCGGCAGGTTATTTACGTAGCACCTGATGAACCCATCATCGTATACGGAACGGATCTGGATCATGCCGTAAATGGCAGAACAGTCAACCAGTATTCAAGGAAGCTCGCCGCCCCTCTTATGGACTGTTTCTGGAAGGAGCTAAGTAGCCTTGAGCATAAGGGTTCAAGGGTAGTCAGGATCACCATATCCGAGCTTCCGGGCGTAGAGGCCTTTCGTGCGTTCAGGGATTATGTGAGAAACATTTGCCTGGGGATGGAAGGCCTCTATGGGGAAAGCTATAGCGACGGCGAGGCTGCCCTGCAGGTTGGTTACCGGGAAAAGAGTCTGTATTTGGCCACCATTATCGGTTACAGGTCCGAATATCGGGTCATTGAGCATGACTGGGAGCATGTCAAAATCGTTTATGTAGGTGGCAGCATTGAGAAAGGCGGATGCTTAACAGATCATCAATAATATGGATCGTGGTATCGGTCCTTTTTACGTTGTCCAATCTCTGGGCTCAGAACCCCTTTGAAAAGGCAACCATGGCATGGGATGCAAGTCAACGCGCTTCGCAAGAGGGCTGGGAAAAACTGAAGTGTGACATGGAAATAGAGTGGGATGAACTGGAAAAGGCCCAGCAAGGAGAATGGGTGCGCCTTAAGGCCGAGGTTGAAGAGAAGTGGCAGGTGTTCTTGCACTCTACGAAAAAGGACTGGGTGGATTACAACAAGCAGAGAGATGCCAGGAGCAGAGTGGATTTTGAACGCGGAAGGATTCTTTTTGAAACCGTGGTGCCTACTGACGAACCGGATGGAAAAGAAAAGGCCGAGAAGAAGATTGAGAAGCAGGCCGAGAAGGTTTTGGTCTGTGAGAAAATTCTTGACAACCAGGTCGTTGATAAAGATGGACAGAGGGTAGCTCGGACCAATCTGAAAAAGTATCTCACGGAGGAGGTCCTTCCCAGAGTAAAACCGGATCCCGTTCCCCTCCAGTCCGCAGACGGTGTAAAAAGGACGAAATATACCGCCCAAGTGCGCATGGTGCCCAATCATATTCGTATTCGAGCTGAGAAGTATCTACCGGCTGTAAAGAGAAACGCGGCGCGGTTTAATCTCAAACCACAGCTTGTCTTGGCCATTATCCATACGGAATCATATTTCAATCCCATGGCCGTCTCACCTTGCAACGCTGTGGGCATCATGCAAATCATACCCAAATATGCCGGCCGAGAGGCCTACCGATTCGTTTATGACCTGGATAGGGTCATTACCCCCGAATACCTTTACAACCCTGAAAATAACATTGAACTCGGCTCAGCCTATCTACATCTGTTAAAATACAAGCACTTCAGCGATGTTAGAGGCGAATTGAAAAACCGCTATGTCTCCATCTGCAGCTACAACTGGGGTCCCACCTCTATGCGGAAAAAGATTGTCGACAGGTACCCGATAACCGCTATGAGCGATGGAGAACTATATGCGATTTTGAGGCGAAAAACGCCCCTTGAAACCCGGGAATACATCAAGAAGGTCATCGAAAGAATTCCACTTTATGCCACTTTTCTATGAAGATCCCCTCTGCGCCTGAAGCTTTGCAAAGTACCGCAAATAAACGGAACTCCGTCTTCAAGCTTCTTGAAATAATTCCCAAGAAAAAGCGTCTTATAGAATTGTGACTGCTTCCACGCCAGAGGATCAAAGAAGTTCAAACACGATGAGGAGGGGACCTGCGTATGTACCTGTAGCCTTAATACACCAAAGCATACTGCATTTTGAAACAAAATCCGAAATAGATCGTCTTTATCTGACAGGACTTGACGGCCCGCCCCTGCGACATAATCGGAACAATTCAGGGTGGCTACCATAGGTACTTTAGAAGTATTCGAAGAGTGCGTCAATACGGAAGGGTATGAGAAACAAGAGTAGGTTGGAGAGGTCTGAGCTATTGTCAACAGCCTCGCAACCCCCGCTCGACCCAAGAAAGGAGGTGACTACACATAAGGTAATCACCGGTCTGAGTGTGTGGAATGGCCTGGAATAGGCATCTGTGACCACCTATTCCTCACTGCTTCAATCATGTTGACGGATGTTAACAAATTCATTTTGGGGAGGATGCTAGTGATGAGAAAAAAGATGTATATTCGAGTTCTGCTTGTTTTTTGTCTGTCAGTGTCGTTGCTCGCTGCTTGCGCTCACAAGTCCATTAAACACGGAACAGAGATAACAGAAGAAGAGACGGCGAAGATCGTCGACGGTCAAAGCACAAAAGAAGACATTGTTATTGAATTTGGTGATCCCAGCAAAACGATGAATGACGAAAAGGTGTATTTCTACACATGGACAAGGGGGAGTAAGGGGCATTTTATGGGCCTGGGAGGAGGATCAGCGTACACGAAGAGCCTTGTGATAGTGTTTGACGATAACGGAGTCGTAAAAAGCCACAGGATAACCCGAGGTAGTACCAAGGAGGGTACAGTCATAGGAGACTAGCATTCGGTAACCCTGTTGACCGGCCTGCTCCCCGCCCGGAAGGGCGGGGAGCATTAACGTGGAACCACATGCTGAATCAGAAACGACGGGAATCAAATCGCGCTCGAAGAAAAGGCTGACTTGAACATAGTCGTTCCATCTGCCCTGTTCCACGATTTGGTGACCTACTCGAAGGATGATCCTCGTTCGAAGAATGCGCCCAGTGACAGTGCTGAACTGGCAAAGCCAATTCTTGAAGGGACTAACGAATACCCCAGTGATAAGATAGATAGGGTTCAAATTGCCATTCGATCCTGCTCCTATTCGAAAGGAATAGTCCCTGACCTTTTGGAAGCAAAGATCCTCCAGGACGCCGACGGCTTGGAGGCAACCGGGGCGATATCAATTATGAGGACCTTCTCATCTACCGGTAGCATGAAAAGGCTTTTTTATCACCCAACAGATCCATTTTGCAGAAAGAGACAGCCTGACGACCTGAGGTACGCTCTGGATTTGTTTTACACCAGGCTGCTGCAGGTGAAGGGCCGGATGAATACAGAGACAGCAAAAGAGATAGCTGAGAGAAGGACCTTGTTCCTGAAACAGTTCCTGGATGAGTTGAGGCTTGAGTTGGAGGGCAAATAGCATGATGACGTCTTTGTAAAAGATAGGGGATAAAGAGCATGGAAGGAACAGACGCGAGGGTATCGTGCCAAACTATTCTGTCTGACATTTTTAGGGGGAAAAAGATTGCATGAAAAAACCGGAACCCGTGTTTCGTATCTTGATTGTGGAAGACAATGAAAAGCGAGCACAGCGATTATTGTCCTGGCTGCCGGAGGATGTGCGAACTGTGGTAGCCAAAAGTGCGGGCAGGGCCCTGGGGATCATACAGCGCGATCGTGGAGATGTCTACGCGGGGATCTTGCTTGATCACGACCTCGGAGAACAGGCCGCAGCTGACTCAGACCGTTTTCTGACTGGCATGGATATAGTCGATGCCATTGCCAGAAATGTCTCAAAACACGTGCCGATTCTGGTACACTCCATGAATTTTGCGTGGGCGCCTGTTATGGTAAGCAAACTTACAAAAGCCGGATTCGATGTCACCAGGGTCCAGATGGATAATCTGACGAAAGAGTGGCTTCAAGAGTGGATGGAGGAGGCCCGTGAATTGTGGGAGGATATGCAGAACGAATAAGGGGAACGCTTGGCGAATGTTCCAACATTGGGCCAGATAGACTAAGCAAATCCCGCCGTTTGAAAACAGATACCGAGGGACTGGTCGTCGGCAGATTCCAATGAGAGCTTTTAGAAAGATGCTTCCGGTGAGCGGCTGGATTTTTCCAACTGCGATGCCTATAACGATCTCCGGACCGAGTGGAACGACAAGTCGTGGTTATTGTCGTAGTCTCTTGCGAGGGCGATTTTGATGGCGGCGGAGACGTGGATGGCTCTGACCTGGCAGCGCCCTGGCGTATAATACGGCCCGGCTGGGCCTGGCTTTGTTTGCTGCACATTTTGGCAGGACAAATTGCCCTTGATCGCACGATCAGTTGAAGAGCTTCATTACATTGTCAGCCTCTGCGAGCGCAAATTCCTGGATGTCGCTTATGAGATTTTTGATTGTTTCGTAATCGAGGTCAAATCCTTTTTTGATAATGAAATCGAGTTCTGACGAGTTAGCGAATTCATGGAGATCGATCTGTTTCTCATCCGGATGGCACGGGTAACCAGCCAGTTTTGTGAGAACGTTTGCAAGGTATATCATGCTGGAATTTGGCCCGGGATTTTCATCACGCCACGGCGCATGATGATATAGGATTTGCGTGACAACCTCGTCAGGGAATCTCCACTGCTTGAGGAGTTTTGCTCCGATTTGATAGTGGGTTGTCCCAAGGATCTCCTTTTCCGCTTTACTGAAGGTAGTCTTGGTCAAGGAGATATGTCCGATGATTTTCACGAAGTCTTCATGAAAATATTGATCAAGGACCACCTTTCCAATATCGTGGATAAGCCCACCAAGAAAGAAAGAGCCATTATTGCGGATATTAAAATGTGTGCCCAATAACTTGGCAACCTGGCTGCATATGATGGCATGTTTCCAGAATCCTGTGCGGTCAAAGGCGTTACTTTCACTCTCGGAAAAGAAATTGTATACAGAACAACCCAGCACAATGGACCTCACCTCATCAATACCCAAAATGACCAAAGCATGCTCAAGAGAGCTGACCCGGCTCAGGAAGCCGTAAAAAGCAGAGTTTGCAACTCTTAGTATCCTCGCGGCCAATGCCTGGTCTTTTTCGATAATCTCCACGAAATCCTCAAAACGGGCTTCTTCGTCTCCGGAAAGTTCCATGACCTTCTGGGAAACGACCGGAATGGTCGGTATCTCTTCGATCTTTTCGATCAATCTGTCCATATTTTTCTTTGTTTTGCTCATTGCCCTGCCCCAACGACAACTCCTGTTTTAGGCGTCAAGGAGTGGAAGTTTTTCGTCCAGGTTACCCATAATGTGCCCGGCGGCTGACTCACCACGACCACGGAGTTCCTTGAAGTCTTCATTTATCCGGTGCAAATAGCTCATGGCAATGAATGGAAACCCCTCCTCATGTTTGGTTACAATAACGTTGAAGGGGTTTTCCGTCTCTATATGGGAATACCCTACGAACAAATCATCCTTGTACTTTTCGTAGAAGTTTCTTGTGCATATCACGAAACAGGATTGACTGGTTTCCAGAGTGGGGAACCTGTCCCGATCCAATTTCAGGGTCATGAAGAATTGACCAAGCATTGATTCAACATAGTCATACACCTTTTTGTCCGCACAAAATAGCTCATCCACAACCCTGCTGAATTGATTCAAGTCGGGTTGCATGATTTCCAGAACCCTTTCAAGATATTCTCTCTCCTTGAAGTTCCCATTTTGCGGTATCTGCGCGCCCAGTTTTGCTATAACCTCCTGAGTAGGCATTACCTCGAGTCTTGAATAGATCTGTTCCATCAGGTGTTCAGTGACTTCGTCAAATTGCGCTTTGTTATAAGTAAAAGCGCTCCGGCCTATACGCTTTATCTTATCCACGTCGCGGTCTATTTCTGAAATCAGGCCGTTATACTTGAAAACGCTGTTCCTTAACATGTCCTGTTTGGTCCGGACAGATTTCAACAACGAATCGTAAATATGCTTCAACAAAAGATAATCATATTTCCCCTTTTTCTGTTGCTGGATCTTTGAAGTGACATGCAGGATTTGATTCACGAGGGAGATCGTGGGTGACTGGCCTCCCAGTTTTACCACAAGTTCTCCAATCCCGGTTTTCTTCTTCGATACAGTTGCCAGCCTCTCCAACAGACTGTTCAAGGTCTTTTGGTTTGCGCCTTGAAAAAGGTCCTCTTCGAGATTTGAGATACCTTCAGCTACATCTGTTATCTTTTCGTCAAGAAGCGATGACAACCTTTCATAGAAGAGAAAGCCAGCTTTCAAAGAATTGGCGGAAGTCAGGATTATCTCGTCGCCTGCTTGCGAGAAGGTGTTAACGGCTTTCTCAACAAACCATGAGACGTCATCGAGTTTCTTTTTCTTCTCAAACCGCTCAGCGGCAGTCTCATGCATTTCAGCAATTTTATCCATTAAGAACTCGTAGATCTTTTCCTCCGATACACCTGCTTGATTTATGGTTTCCGCGGTCAGACTGGGAATGTCGATTTTAAACAGGTCAAGTATGTCGTCTTCATTAAGATTGCTCTCGAAAAAAGAAGACATGGCTCTGCCTTTTATCTTTTCCGCATCCTGGTGGTTGACCGGTTTGACTAGTTCCTCAAAAAGGCGCCTTGCCATATGGAGATGAAATACTTGCGGAAGGCAATCGGCTTTAAGACCGGCGACATTCATGGTCATGAGAGCTGTGGGATGGGCGTTTCCATTTTTGCCTTTCCATTCGCGCTCCAGTATGTGAGCAGAATAGTTGACTCTATCACCGTCCAGATAGCTTCCAAGTTTTGTTGTTTCCAGTGTTGAAATACACTGCGCAATAGTTGCTGCAATGGCCTGGTATTTCAATGATGTCTCTGCAGACCCTCCGGAAAAGACATAGACCCTATGAGCTATTCTGCCATCAAACATCCTTTGGTCTCTCACCCCATTCTTGCCGGGATATCTCAACCCATTCCTGCCGGCCATGGCATATTCCCATAACATGGCAGAGGCCACGCAGTTTCTTTCGACACTGTCTTCCTGCACATTCTGCAAACCGAGATAACCTTCTGAAGTGGCAAGGAACACCTCCACCCGTATTTTCTTTTCCCTTAACCTGTTTCTTATTCTGTACAAAAAGGGTATAGTCATTCCATTGCTAACCGATCCACCCATTCCGGAAATGACTATCAGTTTGAGCTTCTTTCCGGGATTCTTTGCCCTGACATCATCGATTAGTCGAAGAGCTTCTCTTGTAATGAGAAGATCGTCATATTTGTGAAAGGCAACAAAACCAACGGCGGGAACCCCTTTGCAGCCACCTTCGATGTCACATAATAGATTGGTCGGTATGTGAGCTACCTGCTCCCTGAGCTGCTCGTTCTCTTCGTTTTCTATGTAAACGTCGCCATCAAATTCATCCAGATGGATAAAGTAATCTGACTCACGCTCCAGGTCTAAACGATCCCTGTGGGGTTTTTCAGTATCAAATGCCAGGAAACTCACCTTGTCTTCGGGGATACCGAGTCTCGTGAATTCAGCATGCAAGAGAGATAGTACATATCTTCCAAACCCACCAAAGGTCAAAAAGATTAGCGCCTGGTCCTCATAGAACTTGTTACTGGCTGATATAAGATGTCTTAACATCATGAATGTCTCCTTTCTGTCAGTTTTTTTGTTGAGGTTACACCTTGATGGGCATCCGCCTCCTGATTTTGCTTATTAAGTAAAACGAAATGAGAAGCGAGGCGACAAGCGCAGCCAGCCCTCTCCAGACATAGAACGATAAGTAGCCTGCTTTTTTGAATTTCACATCAAACTGTGATGGTTTGATTACAAGGGCGCCGAAGTGCTTTTGAGATGGGAAGAGGTCAAGCTTCCCTTTGTACGTACCGGGTTTGAGTTCGTTGGATTGTGCTAATTGGAAGTTAAGCAGCATTTTGTCTTTCGTAGTTCTTATCTCTAAAGGATAGTCCTGTGGAATTTCAGAAGGGTTGTCCGGATTAAAACTGATGCGTCCGGTTATCGGAGGCGGCTCGTTGATTTTGTCCGCCTGTACGTTTAAAGAGACATGTTTCTGGTATGGCCCCACACGGTCATAAGGGATTGTACCGAAATCTATGGCTCTCAAATCCGGCAGTTCAAGGCCGGATCTCACTGTTTCAGCAAAATTGGTCAATGCTCTCTCTAATGACAGGCGATTAAAATCTGTCAGATCGACAAGATGTCCCCCTTTGCCCAACTTCGTTACAAGAGACTTTGCATCATTGAATGCTTCCCATTTTAGGACACCAAGCCAGACATTCAATTCATGCTCCCTCCCAAGTAGTGAGATCTTCTTAAAGTTGGCCACATCTTTTTTCTTTCTTGCCTCTTTTTTCTCTTTTGACCATTTGTTGGAATACGGTTCGGACTTTCCGTCTGTGAATACGTACAGTGCGTTGGTGTGAAAGAATTTACTATATTGTCCTGCGAAATCCGTAGCCTGGACAATAGCTTCAGAAATGAATGTCAATCTGCCACTCTTCTTGTTCAGCCCGACCAGTCTATCTTTGATCGGAAGGATATCATTTTCGGTCTGGTACAGGGCTGTTGCTTCCAGTTTCACTCCTTCATCAAACGAAAAAATGGTTATCCTGTCTCCGGCCTTGATGATATCCTTGCTGCCGTCGAGAAATTCGGCGCCAATTTTGTCTGTAATTACTCTTAGCAGGTCTATATGACCTCTCCTTTTCATACTTCCACTTGTGTCGATACAAAATATCCAGTGAACGTTAGGTGAGTAGGTCTTACCCCAGCAATCGGGTTTTATGACGCTGAACAGACACGTGAATATGACAAATGTGCAGATCGATATCATGTATTTTTTTCGGTGCATTTTACTCCTCCTGTTAGTACGTGAAGGAACCGGACTTCAATGAGGTGTTTTGGTAGAAATATTTGGCTCCTCTCAGTAAAAAAGTGGGCGACTCATCCAATGGCCGCGGATAACGTTTCCGGATGAAGCGCAACATTTTCTCGGAGTGTTACGCAACTTGCATGCCATTGGCTATAAGTACTTCAGACGGAGACTTTTTCAATGGATTCTTTTTTCGACTGAGTGAACTAGATATGAAGAAGATTATTGAATACGCGAGTCTATGAAATTCGTGCCTGGAGTCTTGACTGAAAAGGCTTTAAGGCAGGTGGGGAGACCCTATGAATGTAGCAAAAAGGGCCATGTGAAAAGCCAGTGGGACTTTGTTGTGCCTTTTTTTTGAAGAGAAGGGGGCGAGACGGGTTTTAGTGATTTGCGGGGGATATGTTCCTTCATCGCAATTACAATATTGAAACCTAACTGTCGGGCTGGCGGACTAAGGTGCTATTATCGCATTTCAAGATTCTTTTCTGTGCTGTACGGGTCAAATAGCCCATTGTCAAACTAAGGCCATTCTGGTAGGTTTTTTGTCATGGAAAACCGCAAAAAAGCAAAGCTGCTCAAGAAGATTCTGGACCGTCAGGGCCTTCGCTCGCTATCGCCTCTTGCCATCAAGTTGGTTGAACTCGCTGCGGACGACCGGAGCTCTGCACGGGATTTGGCCGCAATCATTGAACAGGACCCCGGTCTGGCTACGCGGCTTCTGAGATTAGTTGGCAGCGCTTTTTTTGCTCGGCCACAGCCGGTCACCTCCATCTCCCAGGCAGTTGTCCTGCTGGGTTTCAAGAGGGTGCGCATCATGGGTCTAACCCTTTCTCTTCGGGACACATTTCCGATGGGCGGGACAGAGGGCATGGACTACAATCATTTCTGGAAGACCTCTTTGTATCGGGCGCTAATTGCACATGATTTTGCCCGGTGCGCGCAGTCACGCAGCCTTGATCCGGAAGATGCCTTTGTGGCGGGCTTGATCCTGGAAATTGGCATGCTTTTGCTTTATCAGACGGCTTGTCCCGAGGAGATGAGGAAGAGCTTTCCTCGCGGGAACCTGGCCCTGGAAAAGGCCGTTTCCTGGGAGGAGGAAAACCTGGGCGTCAACCACCGGGAGGTAGGGAGCCTTATTCTGCGACGCTGGCGGTTTTCAGCCGATCTGGTGGATAGCCAGAGTTATTTCGGCAGGAAGGCCATTGAGCCAGATAAGCCGTTTCTGTGCAAGATTGTAGAGCTGGCAAGGAGAGCAACGGAAACCGTTTTCGGTCAGACTGCGGATTTGCATGAGCTGCAAAGATTGGCTCAAGACCTCCTGAAGTTGGAACCCCAAGGGGTGAACGTCATTTTGTCCGAGGCCTTTGATAAGGTTGAAGAGTTGGCCGAGCAACTCCTGATCGAAGTTGATTCACAGACCGACATAGTAAGGGTAATGGAAAATGCAAATCAGGCCCTCGGTCGGATTAACGTCTCCATGGACACCTCCCTTCAGGGGCTTTTGGACCAGGTGGGCGAGTATGACCGATCACTTTCCCGGATATCTGAGGAAATGAGCCAAAGCCGCAGAGATATCCTTCACAACACTCTGGACGCGGTGGCCCACGAGATTCGCAACCCACTGCTTGCCATCGGGGGCTTTGCCAGGAGGCTGTCACACCAGGCCGGCGCAGAAGATCATGGCAGGCAATATGCCAAAATCATTGCCGAAGAGTCTATACGGCTGGAGCGCATCTTAAAGGAGATCCTCGAATACACACGAGCCTACGAGCCCGCCTTTGCCGAGGAAGACCTTGTTAGAGTAACAGACAAGCTCCTTGATGAATTTCGAGATCTCTTCCGCGAGAAAGGCATCGACGTGGTCAGGAATTTTCCTGAAGAACCGGTCCGGGTTTCTGTGGACACGGACGGAATTTCCAGGGTCTTGCGACAGCTTGTGAAGAACGCCATTGGCATGATTGGTCAAGACGGTGGCGCTCTAGCCGTGACCGTTCAACCCTTCCGGCAAACCAGACAAGTATGCATCGGCATTTCCGACAACGGGCGGCCCATGCCGGATAACATACGAGATGCCTTAGAGGAGTCGAATCCTTCCACCAAGACCTTTAGCGCCGGCCTGGGTCTTCCCATGGCACGAAAAATCATAGAGGCTCACAATGGCAGAATTGAATTGGAAGTCCAGGATGGCGTGGGCAATAGCGTGAGGTTTTTCCTTCCAATGTCGCAATCCCCTTGATTTTTTGATCCAGAAATACCCCGGCTGTTGATGTCCTTGCTTTCAAGTTTTTCAGCTCAGATGCCGATAATACCTGAAAGGAAGGAGGCCGCTGAAATGTTTAAATTTAAGAGCGTTACCCGTTCAACGTACCTTGCTATCTTGATGAGCTACGAAAAAAGGAGGGGATGCGTTTCCAAAAAATAGATCTCCAAACGTTTTTGATAGCCCTCTTGTAACACCTTGATCATTTCAGGAAACCCGTAATCCGTAGTGCCTATCGTGCGCACTGGCAGGGCCTCAATGACCGAGTTGGTGACAAAGGCCCCGTCAAATCGGTTCAGATCTGCCGGCGTCACCTTCGATTCGGTCAAGGAGACGCCAATCGTCCTGGCAACCTTTATGATCTGCTTGCGTGTTATACCTGCAAGTAGGCCTGCATCTACCGGCGGTGTAATGATCCTCCCTTTGTTCAAGAAGAACACGTTAGTGACACTCCCCTCAGTAATCTCGCCACGTTCGTTCGTAAAGAGGGCATCAAACAACCCCTCCCCTCTGGCCCAGTTGAAAACAAAGATGTTTTCCAGGTAGGAAGTTGTCTTGAACCTTACCAAAGGAGACTGAGAAAATCTCTGAAAAGGGGCGAAGGCCAACTTTACGCCTGAATCCTGCCAGGCCCGGATCCTGTGCAAGGGCTCCCACGTTGTCTCAAAGGCGGTCTTCTCCACACGGTAGTCTCCATAAGAGATGAGGTTGAGCCGAAGGCGGGCCTCTGTGCCGGCTGGAATTTTCTTCAGGGCCAGTCTCAATGCATCCACAGCTTTTTTTCTGGAGAAGGGGAGGGCGAAAAAGCGGCACCCGTCGGCCATGCGGTCCAAATGATCCTCTACAAAGGCGACCTTTCTGCCTGCATAGACCCGAAACGTCTCAAAGAGGCCTTCACCAAAAAAGAGAGTTCGGTTTTTCATCTATAATTCGATTCCAATTGCCATCATGGAAGCTTTTGCCTTGAGGATACTCTCCTCATATTCTCCTTCAGGGTCTGAATCAGCCACGATACCCCCTCCCACCCCGAGGACACCCTGTCCGTCCCATAGTTCAAGAGTTCGAATCGCTACGTTCAGGGTCATTTTATCCTGAAAAAAATATCCAATCGTTCCACAATACACGCCTCGTTGATGGGGTTCCAGTTTATAAATGATCTCCATGGTCCTTTTTTTAGGGGCGCCCGTAATAGAGCCTGGCGGAAAGGTGGCGCGGATGATGTCGGACATCGAAGTGTCATTTCTAACCCTGCCAGTCACGTAAGAAACCATTTGATAGACGGTGTCGTAGGCCTCCACGACATACAGTCTGGGCACCTCCACAGAACCGAATTCGGAGAACCTTCCCAAATCGTTTCTCATGAGATCCACGATCATGGTGTTTTCAGCTCTATCTTTCTCGCTTTTTTTGAGTTCCTGCCGCAATCTCCTGTCTGTAGAGGCATTACTCGATCTTCTTCTCGTTCCCTTCATCGGCTTGCTCAAGATCTTATTTTTTTTGAGGCGCAAAAAAAGTTCCGGGCTTCCGGAAATAACCAGACCATCTCCCAAGTTGATGAAGGCCGCATAGGCGACCGGCTGGATCTCCCTCAAGTGCAAGTACAGATCAAAGATGTCTCCCCGGCAGGTGAAATAGACCCTCTGGGTGTAGTTGATCTGATAAACATCTCCTTTCCTTATATGATCGAGTACGTGGCGGACATTTTCAAGATAGGTGGCTTTGCTTTGATTGAATCCTATTATTTTGCCCGTACAGGGCCTGCTGTTTTCATAACGAGAGGCAGGTAGGGCAGGGCGTTCGGCTCTGTGCCAGCAGGACCAGCTCTTTTGGAAATGATCAAATACGAGGACTTGAGGGTAGGCCCCAAGGTAGATGTCAGGAAGTGCTCTGTCCTTGCCGCCAGGCCTAGGCAGGTCTTCTATCCACTGACAGGCTTCGTACCCTATGTAACCGGCTACAAAGTAGACTTGTGCATTGGATGATATGAAACCAAAGAAATCATCCTTCTTAAGGTCCGTGATATCTCCGCTAAGGACCTTTTCCGGCTTCCAGGCAATAAAGGAATATCGGTTGGTAAAGGAAGGCTTCTGAGTTTCTAAAAAGATGGCGCCCGGTCTATGACAGACGGATCTGAAGACCTGACAGGGACCGGCTTTGATTGTCAAGCGCGTTTTTTCCATAGATAGATATACAATTTGGGATTGCGGATTGTGCAATTAAGATCCCAAATCCAAAATCGTCAATAGAGCACCGGGGCGCTATCGCGAAAAATTTTTGACCGCCCCAATCCCTGTCTCTGGTTCGACTTTTACCGCGCAAACCTTGTATTCGGGTATCTTTGAAACAGGATCGAGGGTATCAATGGTCAGAAGATTTGCGGCGGCCTCTTTGAAGTGAAAAGGGATAAAGACAAGCCCTGGTGGACATTTTTTCGTTGCATGGGCCCTGGCTACGAGTTGTCCGCGGCGAGAGGAGACCTTGACCATGGAGCCTTCTTCGATGCCGAATTTTTCAGCGTCTTTGTGATGGATTTCCAACAACGGCTCCGGGCATACTAAATTGAGGCCCCGAACCCTTCGGGTCATGGTGCCGCTGTTGTAGTGGTGGAGTACCCGCCCTGTGGAGAGGATAAAGGGGTAGATTTCATCCGGCAGTTCGCGGGGAGGGATAAATTCAACGGGATGAAATAGCCCCTTGCCCCGGGTAAACCGGCCCTTGTGAAGGATTGGTGTCCCAGGATGATCTCGCGTCGGACAAGGCCACTGGAGGCCGTCTTTTTCCAAACGATCATAGTGAATCCCACCATAAATCGGGGTGAGACGGGAGATTTCTTCCATGATCTCTTTCGCACACCGATAGTGCATATTGTAGCCCATTCTTTCGGCCAGTTCACAAATGATATGCCAGTCCGGCCTGGCCTGGCCCACCGGAGCTAATGCCTGCCTCACCCTCTGGACACGCCTTTCTGTGTTGGTAAAGGTACCTTCCTTTTCGGCAAAACTCGCTACGGGAAGCACTACGTTGGCAAGCTTGGCCGTCTCGGTCATGAATATGTCTTGCACGACCAAGAACTCCAGACTATCTAAGGCAGCCTTCACTTCGTTGGAGTTAGGGTCGCTTATGACCGGGTTTTCCCCAACAACATATAGACCCTTGATCTTCCCCTTGAGTGCAGCAGGCCACATCTCTGTAACGGCTAACCCCGGCTCAGGAGAGATCTTTACCTTCCAATCCTGCTCAAACTTCTCAATTACCCGTTGGGGAGAGAGGCTCTGGTACCCTGGCAACACATTGGGAAGCGCTCCCATATCACAGGCTCCCTGGACATTATTCTGCCCACGGAGGGGGTTTACCCCTCCTCCCTCGATCCCCACATTCCCGCACAGCATGGCCAGATTGGCAATGGACTTCACATTGTCAGTCCCTGTCGCATGCTGGGTAATCCCCATTGCATACACGATAGAAGCAACCTCGGCCTCGGCATAGAGGCGGGCAGCCTTCTTGAGATCCCCGGCAGGGATGCCCGTGATCTTTTCTACAAACTCGGGATCGTACTTGGTGACGGCTTCTTTCAAGGAATCAAAGTTCTCTGTCCTCTCATCCACATAGGACCTATCCCACAGCCCTTCCTGAATAATGACGTGCATCATCCCGTTGAGCCAAGCCACATCTGTGCCTGGTCTGGGCCGAAGCCAGACATCGGCGTATTTCATAAGTTCTAGCTCACGAGGGTCTACCACGATAAGTCTTGCTCCGTTCTGGGAGACTGCGCGCCTGATGTGGAGGTCCACTATGGGATGGTTCTCTGTCGGGTTGCTGCCGGTAAGTAGAATAACACACGCCTTTTCTATTTCCATCATAGAATTGGTCATCGCTCCACTACCAAAGGCGGCGGCCAGACCGGCCACGGTCGAGGCATGTCAGAGTCGCGCGCAATGATCCACATTGTTCGTCCCGATCACAGCGCGCATGAACTTTTGCATGAGGTAGTTTTCCTCATTAGTGCACTTAGCAGAACTCAAGCAGGCCAAAACCTGTGGGCCGTATCTTTCCTTCAATTCCAAAAAATTCCGGGAGACCAATGACAGCGCCTCCTCCCAGGTTGCTTCAACGAAATACTCACCTTTTCGCACAAGAGGATGCGTGAGACGGTCTTTATGATGGAGAAAATCGCATCCGAATCTGCCCTTGACACAGGTATTTCCAAAATTGGGGGCATGGGAGGGATCGGAAGTCACATCCACTAAGGTCTCCCCGTTCACGTTCAGCGTCAGATTGCAGCCGCACCCGCAATATGCGCAAACGGTCCTTATCTGCCTCAATTGATCAGAAGGAACAGGAAGCGTGACGCACTTTTTCACCAGAGCGCCTGTAGGGCAACTGTCCACACATTTTCCGCAAGACATACAGCTTTCATTTATCCTGATCGTAATGCCCAAAGGGAGGTCATTCTCGTCAAATCCGGATGCATCAAGCTCCATTGCCTGGTATTGGCAATTGTTTTTGCAGCGATGGCAAAAAATACACTTGTTGGGATCAATCGTGATAAAAGGATGACTATCGTCTATCGCATATTTAAGACGATTTTCCGTTCCCAAGAGAGAAAGATCCGCTCCATATTCTATGGCAAGCCTTCGGAGTTCACATTTGGAAAGAGCCACACAACCGCAGCCCAGACATCGCCCTGCCTCTCGAAGGGCCATCTCCTCGGAAAACCCGAGGGTATACTCAATAAAACTCCGGATACGTATCTCGGGAGGTCTTTCCGGGATCCGTTCACGCGGCTCGATTTGAATCCCAGCAAAATTCCTAAGATCTACCTCATCAAGATTCCCTCCCCTGGTAACGTTAAGCACTGTTTGAGCAGGTGTTATCTCTGCCCCGGCAAGGTAGAGATGGATCGAATCGGCAGCTTTCCGACCGGCAGCAATTGCTTTAACGACCGTTCTTGGACCGCTGACCACGTCCCCACCGGCAAAAACCCCTTTTACGCTAGTTTGAAAGGTGTCCGGGTTTACAATGATCCTGTCTTTTGGAGATATAGCGAGCTCACCAATTTTACCTTCAGAAGAAAACAATGAGGCGTCAGGCCTCTGGCCGATTACAGAAAAAATATTATCCACTTCAAAGATAACCTCAGAACCAGAAATGGGAACAGGATAACGTCTTCCGTCCTCTCCCGGTTCGCTGAGTTGGGTTCGGAGTACCTCAATCTTCAGGCGCCCATTCTCTCTCATAATCCTGGAAGGAATCGCCACAAAAAATAGTCGCACCCCCTCTGCTTCTGCCTCTCTGACTTCCTGTTCTCTTGCGGGCAGCTCGAGCCGACTGCGCCGGTAGATAATTGTTACTTCTTCAGCCCCTATTCTCAAGCAGGTCCGCGCCACATCCATGGCCGAGTTTCCCCCTCCGATCACAGCCACCCCTTTACCTATACTGAGATCTTTGCCGGCAGCTACGTTTCTCAGGAACTCCAATCCGGAAACGACCCCTTCCAGATCTTCCCCCTTCACCCCCATCTTTATTTCGCGCCATGCTCCTATGCCGACAAAAATCGCACCAAAGCCTTCCTCAGTCAGAGTTTCCAGAGTAAAGTCCTTTCCCAGCCGCTGTCCGGTCCTAACGCCAATACCGGTTTGAACAATATTTCTTATTTCCAGATCCAGGATCTTCTTGGGGAGTCGGAACTCTGGTATGCCATAGCGAAGCATCCCGCCCAGTTCGGGCATCGCCTCAAAGATAGTGACTGTGTGACCTTTTTGTGCCAGATAGTAGGCTGCTGACAGTCCCGAAGGTCCACCGCCAATGACGGCCACACGATGTCCGGTAGACGCCAAAGGACCAAGAATATCTCTTTGTTTAGCATGCAACGCATAGTCTGCAACAAATCGCTTGAGGTGATTTATGGTCACAGACTCGTCAACCAGCATCCGGCGACACATGTCCTGACAAGGGTGGGGACAGACTCTGCCCGTCGATAGCGGAAGGGGATTCTTCTCCTTGATGAGCCTGAGCGCCTCAAGATATTGCCCACGGCCGATCAGGCTGACATACCCCTGGATATTTATGTTGGCCGGGCAGGAAAAGGAACAAGGGGAGATACAGTCTCCATAGTGCCGGGAGAGCTTTAGTTCCAAGATATGTTTGCGGTGTGCTCGAACAGAATCACTCTTGGTGCTTACAACCATGCCGTGTTCCACCGGCGTGGAACAGGCTCGCACGAGGGCTTTTTCCCCCTCAATTTCAACAGCGCATATTTGACATGGATGATCCGCCTGATGCGAACATAAGGTGGGGATATTAATACCGGCATGCGAGGCGGCATCGAGAATGGTCGTGCCAGGTTCAACCCACACGGTTTGACCATCGATCGTGACTTGTACGCTATTTGTCACTTGGACTCCGAACAGTTAGCTATTCGGCAAAGGAGTTATTCACATCCCTGGCAACGACTCATAACTCCAGCCATGAATCAGAATAGAGGGAATGCCCCAAAAGCACCCTTGCGGTTTTCACATACTCCTTAGCTTCCTTGCTGAGGTTTTCCATGACCGGATCATTCCCGTCAACCACTTGATGAACCAAGGCTGTGATTTCTGGCAGCTTGCCCCGTGCGATCTTGTGCTGATCCTTGTCAAAGGCGTCCACGATACACGATTTCATCCCGAACTTTTCGAGCATGATCATATAAGTCCGATTCAGGATGGGCCGAAGATGGTCAGGTGCGCCATTTGAGACGTTAGACAGCCCACAAGTGGATTTGCACCCAGGAGCCAGCACTTCTGCTATCATAGCCAGCTCTGACATGAACTGATTACATTCCAGCAGTTGATTCTGCTGGACATTGACAGGCGTTATAATCGGATCGACCCATATATCTTCTCCTGCCACACCAGCCTCCACAGCCCTCTGGAGTATATCGGCAGCCAGGACTCCGCGCTCTGCCGCGTCCCTGGGCATCCCTTCCGGCCCCCAAAGCAGTGCCACCATGCCCGCATCATATCTGGTAACCATCGGGATTTGTTGCTCCATCCTTTCAGGGCGACACATGATAGAATTTATCACTGCCTTTCCCAGTCTGTTCTTATAAACCTTGAGGCCAGCTTCAACAGCCTTGGCATTCGTGGTGTCGAGATATAGGGGCAGGTCAACGACTTCCTGGATGGTTTTCACCATCCACTCCATCAATTCCTCCCCGCCCTTTCTGGCAGGGCCCAGATTGATATCTATGTAATCCACCCCAGCTTCTGCTTCAGCCACGGCCAGCTCTTGGATGGGCTTTGGGTCCCTCTCCTTGATGGCCTGTCCGATTCTCTTGACCATAACATTCAGATTTTCACCGATCAGAATCATGAAACCCCCTAGCGATTGAATATTGATGATTGATGATTGATGAATTAGGAATCAAGCGATTCTTTTCAAAATAGTCAATCTACAATCGAAAATCGTCAATTCTAAGCCTGCCACTCCCTGAGATAGGGAGGGATGTGGGCCGACTCTCTTGGCCCCACCATGACCTCCCAGTCGCCCAATTCTTCTTCCAGGTCCCCTGAGATGGCGGCTGCATAGCCTGGTATGATCACCTTTTTATGATTCACCTTGTCTGCTATGCCACACTTTTTTATGGACATGCCGACGGCATCTCCTACGAATTTTCCGGCAGCCCAGGCCGTAAGCACTGAAAGGCCTTCTGTGTCTACAACGACTAACCATGCAGGAATCCGGCTCGCTTCGATCTCGCCCGACACAATAAAATAGGTTAGCGAGAAATTGCAGGTCACCAGTACGGGCGAGTCCTCCTTTGGTCCTCCGATTTCGTAAATACCGGGAGATGTAGCCATGGGGCGCTGCGGGTCTGTATAGATGTTCATACGGGCCACAAGGAGCGGGAAGAGGCTATGACCTTGAAGGTCTGAAAGCACAATGATTTCACCGTATTTTGCCACAAACATGCCGGCGATTAAGGTCTCTTGCATAAGATCATCGGTCATCTCGCATGGCAATGTAATGGTGGGAAAACCGAGGGGACGATGTTTCTTGACAATGGCCCCACGGCGGATAGCTATCTGGTCTTCAAACGCCTTCCTGGTAGTGCGTGCTCCAGAATCGATAACCAGGTCTTTGAGTCCGTCTTCTGTCAACTTCGTGGTCAAATCCGAAACGTCGTCGATACCGTCTCCCTTAACTGCCAAGGGACAGCCATGTTCTTTGGCAAGGCCGGCCATGCTGTCCACGTTGTCCCTGGTCGCTGCATAGATGAGCGGCTTGCGATCAGCGCATGCCTTAAGCCCTGCTTCCATCACGCTGGCATCGGTGGCCATGAGGATAATGCCACCGTCTGTCTCATTTTTTACCCTCGCAGCCAGGGCCTCAAACTTTCCCGTATCGCCAGAGATGGACTTTACAGCCACAAGGTCAGCCCTCAGGATCAACCCAACACGTTCGTATTCCAGCGTCCTGAACCGTTCAAGCCGGCCTGCCACCTCCTCGTCAGCCATCTCGTCTGTGACAAGGACCGCTAGCCCCGGAGGATTCAAGAACGTCTTCTCGTGACGAAAGAGAACGGTTTCGCCGCCTATCTTCAGTTTCCTGTCCCCGGTTCCAATCTCTACCACTCTGATGGGAGGTGCTGAGGCGTCAGCCAGCTCTGCCTTGGCCTCTTCTGAAACATAGGGGCAAGCACCCAGCTCTGCCTTGCCCACAGCCAGGCTCATGGCAAAGGCCAAGCAGGTTGGCACCCCGCACTCCCCGCAATTGGTCTTGGGCAAAAGTTTGTAAATCTGAATTCCTGTTAAAGCCATATTGTTCCTCCATTGTTAGTCATCAGTCACTGGTCATTGGTTCGATGCAGGATGCCTGATGCCTGATGCCTGATAGAGGGGGCTGGCATCGGGCATCAGGTACCGTGCATCGGTTATTATTGGGCATTGGTCATTGATAAGTGACAGATGATAAATGATCCTACTCTAGTAACGGATCCATGGACAGAGCCGGGTGGCCCTTTTCCTCCAGAAAAGGGAGGATTTCCTCTTCGGAAGTCCCTACGGTTTCATCGGCAATCATGTCTGGCAAATCAGGGATGCCAATCTCTTCCGCCAGTTTTTTCAGGCGCTCTGCAATCTCCTCCTTAAGGCGCTTTGGCATCCAAACCAGGCGCTTGATCCCGCCATCACCCACTAACCATTTTCTCTGAGTGATGTTGTACTTACCATGCCCCACAAATCCGGGCACGCTCATCCCGCCCCCGATGGTTCCGGCAAGGGTAGTAAATTTCATGCCACAGGGAGTCATCCCCACATAATCACGATCCACGGTCATGACGCCATTGCATATGGGAAGTATAGCAGCAATGCATTCGCAGCAACCGCAGGTCGTCATGGGGTCATGGACAATGCTGTAAAAATTGTAGTGATCCAGGGCCTGGCGTGAGGCCTTGTACAGAAAGTCGTTACACCCTTTCCATTGTCCCAGTCTTGCATCGAGAGTTTCTCCCTTTTCTACCGGCTGGTTAGGCCCAGTGGGATTGATCTCATAGGATGCCTTGCAGTCCATCCAGTTGTAGGCGCCACAAAGGCCGGTCCTCTCAGGGCTGATAATGCAAACATGATTCGGCGCAAAGGATTGGCAAAGCGTGCAGGAGTAATACGTCTCAGTAGTCTCATCAGTCATCCCTTCGATCCGGATGTCTCGATGCTGATACACCCGCCTTGCCTTTTCCAGAATTTCTTTTACCTTTTCTTCTTCTGTATAGAGTTTGACCTGGACCTTATCAAAGATAGCACCAAAATCCTGATGAAACTTGGCATGGAGGATATCTCCGATGTGCTTGAGATTGAGGCCCTTTGCGGCGCCGGCCTTGGCCATCCTAATCCATGTAATGTCTCGCTGGCCAATGTGCATAAGACCCTGGGCGTAGTTTACAAAATGGTGAATCTGCCTTTCCAGGATCGGCTCAAAGTCTTCCTGCATTTTTCTTCCTGCAAACTCGACCACGATAGCCAGAGGAAGCCTACCCCCTTCCTGCACATCATCCACATCCGGGCCGAACAGCTCGATCTTGCCGTCTTCCACCTTGTCCATATCCTTGGTCGTAGCCCATTCCACGGCTAGCGTCCTGCCGCCGCCGCACTCCAGATAGAGATCGTCTTTACGTACCCGTTCTCCTTCAAAGGCCGGCCCGTAGGACACCGGGACGGGAACCTTTGTCACGGCGACTTTCAGCCCCCTGACCTCAATCGCTCTGGCTACCAATTCGTCGTACGGGACATTGGAGACCACGTGCTCATACGTGCAGATACCTGTGGGGAGTACTTCCGGGATCGGCGTATCGGCGATAGTGGGAAAACCATAGTTGACACAACCGAGGGCGTTGGCATACCACTCATCAGTGACCGTGCCCAGGGGCATGGCAAAGGCAAAGATCCGGTCCTTGTTGTAAAAGAGAATGTTCCTAAAATTCCCCGGTTTTACGCCGCCAAAGGACATGGCTGCCCTGGTGGCAAATCCCCCGGCAAACACGGCTGCCGTATACTCGGGTCCAAAAGAGACAAGACGTGTGCCCCATCCAATCTGTACCCCTGCTTCGACCAACTGCTCAGACATGGTCCGACCCTGATGATCTCCGCACATGAAGACGTAAAGGTTCTTTTCCTGAAGCTCCTGGGCAAGCTGGACAGCGATCTCTTTGGTCGGCGCAGCTCCGAGAACAGCCGCAAAACCAGGGGCGGTGCCGTCCACGAATTCCACGCCGCGTTTACGCAATATCACATCATCGGCCGCGCCCAACCAGATGGTTCCGTTGGAAGGGTCTTCCGTCTTAGTGTAGAAATCCGGAAACTCTAGATAACGTATGGCCTCAATGATCTCTTCTGCAAAAAAGGTCGCCATACCGGCTTCCAGGGCCGGTGCCAGGTAGGGAAGCCATAGATGTTCTGTCACCGGGTCAGGGACCAACGACCTGCACCGTTCAAGGACCTCTTTGACATCTCCAAGCTTTTTTACGGCAATACCCGTGATCCCATAGATAATGGGCAAATAATAAGTCGTGTTCGGAAAGCCGATTTCTTGATCAGGCCCCCATCCTTCCATGGCTTCTTGATATTTGGCTTCTGCCCTTTCCAGAATCTTGTGGGCGCCACGAATCGCTGCTGAGCAAATTATTTTTGACACTTTTTACACCTTTCATCTTTGGAATGCGGATTTCGGAATGCGCAATGCGGAATGCGGATTTCAGGTTCTGAGTCTTAATTCCGCAGTCCGAAATCGATACGTAGTATCTTCAGTTCGCCATCAGGTCATTCATAAAACCCCTGACCAACTCAATGGCATCCGGGTGCCGCATGATCAGGATGTCGGCGCCGGCCAGAAGGAATAACATCGCTGTCATGGCCTCAAGCATAACACCCCTCTTTTCAGGATCTCCCAACAAGGGGGCCTCCTGTTGGCTCACTTTTGCCTCTTTGATCTTCCAGACCTCTTTGGACAGGTTACACACTATCGGAAACTGGAGCCTTTCATCTTCCTGTGTGAGAGCAGCCATGCGCACCCTCTCCATGACAGAATAACAGTATTCCAACCCGTAACCCACTGACGCCACTGTGGGGTCCACCAGTATCCTTTCATCAGGAACCCCAAGGTTTCCCACCAGGATATTGAGCTGTTTGGCCAGGTTTATGTCGGTTGGTGATGAGGCGCCAATGGTGTGCTGAAAGGCAATGGCTGCCGCGCCGAGAACCTTGTAGCTTTCTTCTTCGACTGGGCCTAGAACAAGATCCTCTCCGGCACATGCCTCTGCAACCATTTTCAGAACCTCTGTATCCTTTTCCAGATTTGCAGTCCCCCATACGATGAGGGGAACGTCGATGGCAGCCGCCACTCTCTTGGTGGCTTCCACGGCTTGCTCTGCCGGTGCGTTCTGGGCATTGGGATCTGTGCTGACAAGCTGCAGGGCCACCATTTCTGCCCCGTACGATGCCACACATTTTTGGGCCCATGCGGCAGGGTCGTGGACAACATCAGCAAAGGGGGCCAACGCCGCCTCAGGCCACTCCTCAGGTGGTGCATCACATACCTCCATGGCTATCCTTGGTCGGCGGGGCATATGACCTTCAAAGAGGTAAAAAGGGTAGCAGGTCTCTCCGCCTACAATTATGCGATTTGCTTCTTTTCCCAGCGGGATCTCCTTGATTGCACCATTGTATGATATCTTTGGTATCTCAAATGCCATGTTGATTCCTCCCTACAGTCCCACTTCATCCAAAATCGGAGGGATTTTGCTTTCCCAGCCAAGTGCCATAATGTGAACACCATGGCACAGATCCTTCATCCCCTTGATCAAGCCAACGGCTATCTCCATACTTGCCTGTGTCTTGTCCTCAGCGCCCTTTAGCTCCTGGATCAGGGGTTCCGGAACGAATACGCCTGCCACATTCCTGTTCATATAACGGGCCATGCCGACTGATTTGAGAAGTATTATACCGCCCAAGACCTTAGTGTTCAATCCCTCTACACGTTTCATGAATTTTTCAAAGGCATCCAGGTCGTAGACACCCTGAGTCTGAAAAAACCTGGCGCCTGCCTCGATCTTTTTCTCCATTTTCATGATCTGAAGATCCAGCGCGGCCTCGTTATCTGCACCAGGGTTCACAACAGCTCCTGCAAAAAAGTCAGGGGTTCCCTTCAGTTCGTTGCCGACCATGTCATATCCGGAATTGAGCCTCCCTATCACGTCTAGAAGGGAGACCGAGTCCAGGTCAAAAACAGGCTTTGCCCCGGGATGATCCCCCAGGGTCGGATAGTCCCCGGTGAGCGCAAGCACGTTTCTGATCCCAAGCACCCAGGCGCTCAGCAGGTCCGACTGCAGAGCAAGCCTATTCCGGTCCCTGCAAGTGACTTGAAAAACAGGATCGACCCCCATATCTGTCAGCAGATGACAAAACGCCATAGAGCCGAGACGCATGGCCGAACTCTGCAAGTCGGTGACATTAATGGCATCCATGCGATCCTTGATAATCGCAGCATCTTTCAACAGGCGCTCCACATCGGTTCCCTTGCCCGGACCGATTTCAGCGGTTACCAGGAACTTCCCCGATTCTAAGGCTTGTCTGAAACTCATGGAAGCACCTCTTGCCGCAAGTTTTCTCGAACCACCCTGCCCGGACGGATGCGCCAGTCCTTGACCTGTGGCTTATCCTTCAGATAATGCAACATGTTCAAACGTTTCAGGGCATGGTAGATCTGCTGCCAGGCACATGGACGATCCTTGGAGACTTCACATCTTCCCTCTGACGCGCCGCCGCAAGGCCCATTCAGGAGGCCCTTGGCGCAGCGGGTCACAGGGCAGATCCCACCGGTTCTCCACAGGATGCAGTCGCCGCATGCCATACACATCTCAGTCCAGACACCCGGTTCTTCTTTGATCCCTATGAACCGGGTATTTAGGGCTGGCAATACAGGCTTTTCCGGGAACCGACTGGCAAGGGCCTGAACGCCATTGCCGCAGGCCATCGAAAGAATGGCCTCAACATCATGAACCTTCTTTTCAAGACGGTCGATAAACTTCATAGAGCACTGTCGAGGGATGTTGGTCTTTTCTATGATCCTATCCTTGTTTTCAGAAGAGAGTGCCTCAGCAAGTTTGTTGACCTCATCGGGTCCGCCGGCTGAGCAGAACGTCATGCACGTACCACACCCTACTAACAGGAGCTTGCCGTATGGGGCGATCATATCCTGTATTTCTGCAAATGGTTTCTGTTCAGCAATGATCATGAAATACCTCCAAACCCTATTCTTCCACCGGCAATGATGCGATAAAGGTCGTACCCTTTCCGACTTCACTTTCCACGTGGACTGAACCGTTGTGGGCATCCAGAATCCCTTTGACGATCGACAGCCCAAGGCCTGAGCCAGTTACACGCCTGGTTTGTTCCGTCTTGATGCGATAGAATCTCTCAAAAACCCGGTCAATATCTTTTGGCGGAATCCCTATGCCGGTGTCAGCTACCTTGAACCGTATGTCTTTGCCCGCCTTGTTGAGGGCCACCTGCACATTTCCACCCTTTGGGGTGTATTTGATGGCATTGCTGATGAGGTTAACAAAGACCGCCTCTATGCCGCCCCTGTCGCCACTGAACGATGGGAGTTGTTCCTCAATTTCGGACTTCATGCTAATGCCTTTCTCTTCAGCAGACAGGCGCATAAGCTCAACGGTTCGCTGCAAGATCTCCGTGAGGTCCAGGCTTTCAATCTTCTGGATCGATTTGCCCTCCTGAATACGCCTATAGTCCAGGATGTCGTTGACCAGGGTAATCATTCCCTTGGTCTTTTCCTTGGCCTTCCCGAGCAGATCTGTCTGTTTAGAAGTAAGATCCCCGGCCAGTCCGTCATGAATTACAGAAATCTGCATCAGCAGGGAGCTCAAAGGAGCCTTAAGTTCGTGGGAGACCATAGAGAGAAAATCGGCCCTCAGTTTATCCATTGCGCTAATCCCTGTGACGTCATGAAAGAGGCATACCGCACCAACTACCGTTCTTTCTCCATTCTTCACAGGGTCTACATGTACACGAAACGATTTTTCTTGCACCTTGACCACAGGTTCTTCGCCGGCCATCAAAGGAGCCAAGGAACTGTCCGATTGAATTGCACGCAATATAAACGATAACAACTCATCCGACTCAATGGACTCTGAAACGGGACGCCCCAGCGTCTTTGCCTCCTTCAAGCCAAACAGGCTTGCGGCTTTTTCATTGAACAGTACAATATCCGTCTGCCAATCCGCCACTACGAGAGCGTCGGCAAGGCTGTTGAGGATCGCGAGAAGATTCTCTTCACGGCCCGGTTTACTTAAGGTGGACTGCCTTTGCCGTCTCAGCACCCTCAGTTGCCGCCTGAGCCTGAAGGCCTCTATGGCCCGATTCATCTTTGTCCAAAAGCGGTCCTTGGTAAAGCTCTTGCGGATGCAGTCGTAGGCCCCGGCATGCATTGCCTCGATGGCTTCCTCTCCACAGTTGGCAGACATGGTCATGATCAGGATTTCACTCCTGGTCTTTTGCAGGATGTTGATGAGAGACATCGCACCCCACCCGGCAAGCTCAAGGGAAAGGAGCATGATGTCCACATCTCCTGGATGTTTCTGGATGATTTCCAGTGCCTCTTCAACAGACTCGGCTGTCCGGACCCCGTGGCCTTCGTCCAGGATGAGTTGCCGGCATCTTTGTATAATGGTGATATCGTTTTCTACCACCAATACGTTTATGGTCGGCTTGATCAACATCGTCTGACTAGTTCTCGCTCAGCCAGTCCCCTACTCGCTCTGCCAACTCTTGAGATTCGACTGGTTTGGCAATGTAATCATCGGCCTCGGTCATAAGGCCCATGTGCTGGGTGTAATGCGTTTTGAACATCTCCTGGCCCACGCCCGTGAGCAGAATGACCGGGATTTTCTTCAGTTCCGGGTCTGCCTTAAGGACCACGCAGACGTCGTATCCGTTCATTTCAGGCATCATTACATCCAGGATGACCAGGGCGGGTTTTTCGGTCCGTACCTTTTCCAGCCCTTCCTTTCCGTCATAAGCCAGTACAACTTCAAAGCCCTTGCTTTCCAACAAGAGCCCTGTTGCCTCACAAAAATCAACGTCGTCGTCAACTAACAACACCTTTTTCATGGCCACACCTATACAATTGCGGATTTTAGATTGCAGATTGCGGATTCTCAGAAACCGGATTCTGAGCATATTTCCGGTAGTTGGTGAGTTCTAACTCAACGAACTCAATAAACCCAACAAACCTGACAGACCCATTATTCTTTACCAATCCTTTTAAGGATCTTCCCGACCCTTTCGAGCAATGTGGCGCTTTCGATGGGCTTTTCCACATAATCGTCAACATCGAGCTGGATGCCGGTTTCCAGTTCGTAGCGGCGATTGCTAACGTCCTGCTGTACGGAACTCAGGATGATAATCGGCATACTGCCGTACTTGGCGTGCCGCGGATCTTTGAGGGCTTTGCACACTTCAAAGCCGTCCATTCTGGGCATGAGGAGATCCAGGATGAGCAAATCCGGCTGCTCTTCTTTCAGCTTGGCCAGGCACTGCTCGCCATCCTCAGCCGTGACCACGGTATGGCCGGCAGACTCCAATATGATCTGCAAGGATTCCCGCATGTCAGGATCGTCGTCAACGACCAGGATCTTTGCACTTGTTCCCATGGTACACCCCCTGTCATTTATCATTTGCCATTGATTAGAACTTACGGGCTTCGCCCCAATTGGAGTATTGGAGTGATGGAGTACTGGAGTGATGGGCTTACCTGCCCGCCATTGCCGGAGATGCTAGCATGTGAGCTTGGCGCCGTACGTGGCGCTGGCAGGCGGGGAGGAATAAAAAAATAATTGTTTTTTCGCTTTTACCACTCACTACTCCAATACTCCATCACTCCATCACTCCATTCCCAAGATACTACACCACCGGCCTTGGCATTAAACCGGCCTCCTTCACGATGCGGGGGACGATATCTTCCCAGGCCACCGCCATGATATGAATGCCGTGCACCCCTTCAACCTCTTTGAGTTGCTCGATCGTCTCCAGGCAGATCTTGACCCCCTCTTCCTTGGGATCTTTAGCATCGGCCATGCGATCAACGATCTCCAGTGGCACGCTCAAGCCGGCGACATTGTTTCGCATGTAGCGAGCCATACCAACAGACTTGACCGGAATCAGCCCTGCAAGGATATGGGTTTTTTCGTCCAAGCCTCTGTCTCTAACCATCTTCATCCATTCAATAAATTTGGCCATGTCGAAGATGCCCTGAGTCTGAACAAAATCCGCTCCCGCGTTCGCCTTTTTTGCCAGACGGATGACCCGAAATTCAAACGGGTCGGCAAAAGGATTGGCTGCCGCTCCAATGAAAAACGGCACATCTCCTGAGATCTCTTCACCATTTAAGAACTTGTGTTCATCCCGCATGGTCTTGACCATCTGAACAAACTGGATCGAATCAATGTCGTACACTCCCTTGGCCGTAGGATGATTGCCAAACTTCTGATGATCGCCGGAAAGGCAGAGCACATTGCGAATTCCCAATGCGGCTGCGCCCAGGATGTCGCTCTGCAGCGCGAGACGATTCCGATCTCTCACCACCATCTGCAGGACTGGCTCCACGCCCAGGTCTTTCAATAGAAGGCAGCCGCCGAGGCTTGACATGCGCACAATGGCGGTCTGGTTGTCCGTTACGTTTAAGGCGTCGCAGCAAAATTTGAGGAGTTCCCCTTTTCTCTGGATGACCTTCAGTGAACTCCCTTTGGGAGGCCCAGCCTCGGCAGTGACAGCAAACTGGCCGCTTTCCAATAATCTTTCCAAATTACTCCCTGACTTCATGACCTGAGATCCTCCCTGACCATTTTTCTAGGGCCGCCGTGTCCGGCTGGTGACCAGTTTTTCACGGGAAAAATCTCTTCCAACACCTCCAGCCGGTCAAGCCTGCCGAGCCGATCAATGATTAATTGCCATACGCAATCTACGTCTTTGCTGATCTCGCACTTCCCGTTCATAGACCCACCGCACGGGCCATTTAGAAGCTGCTTGGAACATCTGGCAATCGGGCAAAGCCCGGCCGTCTTGTGTAAGATACAATCCCCGCAGCCAGCACACCGTTCTGACCACACGCCCAATTCCTCGGTCACGCCCAAGAAAGTGGTATTACAGCCCGGCAAGACTACCTTATCAGGAAACCGTTCTGCCACCAACTGGACGCCAGCCCCACAGGCCAAAGAAAGCACGGCATCTGAGCCAGCCACCTTGTCTGCGATCATATCAACGAAATCAGGCTCACACTGCCGGTCGAGCGATCCTTCATCTACAACAATGTCACGTCCCTCTTTTTTCCTGGCAATCCTTAGGAGAGAACCGAGTACTGAAACCTCCTTCGGACCGCCTGTACTACATACCGCGACACAGCCTTTGCAGCCAACTATCAAAATCCTTTGATAGTCCCTGACCATTTCAAGAATCTCCTCAATTGGCTTCATCTCTGCAATAATCATGTATTCTCCTCTGTGCTATTCTCTCTTCGCAAAGGGCTGGGCCCCAGGGCCTTGATCCTCTCTGTCATCTCGTTGGCGATCTCCGCAAAACGCGGGCCCTCGGCAGAGGACAGGTTAAACATTTCTACGCGTTCTTCCTCGATGCCGAGCCTGCTCACCAGGTCCTTGACCATCCGGACCCTCCTCTTTGCCTTAAAGTTTCCTTCAATAAAATGACATCCCCCTTCCAAGCATCCGGCCACCAAGACCCCGTCGGCGCCATCCTCTATGGCACGCAGAATGTGTATGACATCTATCGTGCCGCTACAAGGGACTAGAATAATCCGGATGTTGGGAGCATATCTTAAACGCATAGACCCTGCCAGGTCTGCTGCCGCATAGGCGCAATACTGGCAACAGAAGGCGATGATTTTTGGCTCGAACTTTTTCATTAATTCCTTAATCCGTCAATCAAACACGCATCAATCTTGGCCATGATCTGCTCTGTAGTAATGCTGGCAAGCGTAATGGCCTGGTAAGGGCACTCGGCCACACACACCCCGCAGCCGTGGCATGTGTCTGCGTCTATTTGAGCTACACAATCTTCATTGATAAACGGAACAGAATAGGGGCAGGTGCGCACACAGATCAAACAGGTGCCGCACGAAGCGGGATCTACCACGGCCACCGCTCCACTTATTGTTCTTTCTTTGCGGGCAAGGACGGTGCCCGCCCTCGAAGCCGCTGCCTTGGCCTGCGCGATGCTTTCATCAATCGGTTTGGGGTAATGGGCTATGCCAGCCAGGAAAATACCCTCATTAGCAAAATCGACCGGCCTGAGTTTGGCGTGGGCCTCCATGAAAAATCCGTCTTTGTTGCGCGGCAACTTATAGATATCAGCCAGGGGTGTATTATCACGCGGCACAATGGCAGAGGCGAGCACTACGACGTCGGGACTGATAACCAAATCCCGGCCCAGGATGAGATCCCTGGCAGTCACAACAATCTCAGTACCCGTTTTTTCAACTTTAGGTTTCAGCTCCGGCGTGTATCGAATAAAAGTAACCCGTTTACGCCTCGCTTCTCTGTAAAGCTCCTCTCTCTGCCCATAGGTACGAATGTCCCGGTAAAGGACATATATATCCATCTCCGGATTAATTTCCTTCAATTTCAAAGCGGATTTCATCGTGTGCGTACAACAAACCTTGGAGCAATAAGGTCTATCCGGTTCCCTGGACCCTACGCACTGGATAAATACCACGGTCTTTGCCCGGGTAACTTTCTTGTCTCCTTTGCTCATAGCTGCATCGAGTTCCAGGTGAGTCAAAACCCTTTCATCCTGACCATAAAGGTATTCAGTGGGCTTGTATTCTTTTCCACCCACGGCCACGATCACAACTCCGTGCTCCAAGGTAAAATCGGTACTGTTTCGGGAGATGGTCGTTTGGAAATTCCCCACAAACCCCGAGGCTTCCTTGATACTGGACACATTGTACACGTCAATCAAGGGATGACCTTCCACCTGGCGGACCATCTCTTTCACCCTGGCTCCAATTTCTTCTCCCTGCCAAGTGCTTAGGAGCCGAAGGGCATTTCCTCCTAGTTCATTCGATTGCTCCACAAGGTACGTACGGAACCCCTGATCGGCCAGGCCAAGGGCCGCTGTCATACCGGAGATACCCCCTCCGATCACGAGGGCCTTATCGTCCACCGGAACGGTCGGCTCAGATAATGGCTGCGTCAGCTTGGCCCCGGCAACCGCCATGCGCACGAGATCCTTTGACTTCTCAGTGGCTGCCCCCGGATCCTGGGAATGTACCCAGGAGCACTGATTTCTGATGTTGGCCATCTCCAGGAGGTACTTATTCAGGCCTGCATCCCTGAGGGTTTCCTGGAACAGCCCTTCGTGTGTCGTGGGTGAGCAGGACGCAACTACAACGCGGTTTAATCTTTCCCGCTGGATGACCTCTTTCATATGTTCCTGCGTGTCCTGGGAACAGGTAAAGAGGTTCTCTTCTGCGTGAACGACTCCGGGCAGGGTGCGGGCGTACTCAACAACTTCTGGCACATCCACAATCCCCACGATATTGATACCGCAGTCACACACGAAGACTCCGACGCGGGGCTCTTCAGAAGATATTTGTCTCTCTTCAGGATAGGTCCTTTCCCTGATCAGTGTCCCCCGCACATCTGACAGGGCTTCCTCTGCCTTGCAGGCGGCCGCGCTCGCCTCCATGACCGAATACGGAATATCCTTTGGCGCCTGGGAGGCCCCGCAGACGTAAATACCCTTTCGGGAGGTGTTGACAGGACTAAAGATCTCGGTTTGTACAAAGTGGTCCTGGTCGAGATCAATTTCCAGGCGTTTGGCAAGTTCGATAAGCGACTTGGAGGTCTCCATGCCTACCGAGAGAACAACCAGATCGAATCTCTCGATCCGGATATCACCGTTTTTATCTACATGTCGCAGGACCAGATCGTGACTATCCGGATCTTCTTCGATCGTATGAATCCTGGAGCGGATAAATCTGACTCCGTGTTCTTTTCTGGCCCGGTCATAATAACTTTCGAAATCTTTTCCATAGGTCCTCATATCCATGAAGAAGATGGCCGTATCTACATTATGCTCAACGTGTTCCCTGGCAATCACGGCCTCCTTAATGGCATACATGCAACAGACCGATGAGCAATAGGGGTGGTCACGTCGGTTGATGCCCCTTGAACCGATGCATTGCAGCCAGGCGATCTTTTGGGGTTCTTTCCGATCTGATGGCCGCTGGAGATGACCTCCATAGGGCCCGGTGGGGCTCAGAATGCGCTCAAACTCCATGCTGGTGACTACATTGGGGAATTGAGCATAGCCGTAAGTATCGAGCCCTGCCGGATCAAAAGTTTCACTTCCCAGGGCAAGTATCACAGAACCGACATTGATATCGAACGATCTGTCTGTCATATCATGGTTTATGGCCTGGGCCTTACAGGCCTCCACACATTGAAAACACTCACAACATACGCCGCAGTCAAGACAACGGGCAGCTTCTCTCTTTGCTGTTTCCTCATGCATTGAGAGATTGGTCTCTTTAAAGTTTTTTATCCTTTGGGCAACATCAAGGGTAGGGATTGCAGCACGGGGTATTTTTGGTTCTCTTGTATCAATAGGCCTGTAGTCTTTTTCCGAATCCTTACCGGAATCTTCTTGAGAAGATGGTAAAATCTCTTTGCCCTGGAGATAGGCAGAAATGGAGGCAGCCGCCTTTTTCCCTTGAGCAATTGCCTCGATCACCGTCTTTGGGCCGGTAACCACATCACCACCTGCAAAGACACCCTTCTTTGTTGTTTCAAGGGTATCCGGGTCAACATTCAGCAGGCCATATTCTGAGAATCCAATATCGCTAACGCCAGTAGCAAATGATTTATCAGGTCTCTGGCCAATAGCAGCTATGACATGCTCGCCCGGAATAAGAAACTCAGACCCATCAATAGGAACAGGCCTTTGCCTGCCAGAGCTATCCGGTTCGGCGAGCCTGTTTTTGAGGCACTCCAGCCCCTTCAGGATACCGTCATCCCCTATGACTTTTTTCGGTGTTACCAAAACATGGAGATGCACACCCTCTTCCAATGCCTCGTTGACCTCAAAGGGATCAGCAGGCATTTCATTACGGCTTCGCCTGTAGACGATATGAACCTCCTCGGCCCCTAAACGGACCGATACCCTGGCAGCATCAATCGCTGCATTACCTCCGCCAACAATGACGACCTTCCCGTTGATCTCCTTGACCTTCCCTAAATTTACCCCTCTTAACCACGAGGCGCATTGATGAAAGTTCTCAAATCCGTCTTCTCCGGGAATATCTAACTTGATCCCTTTATGGGCTCCAGTCGAAATATAGACTGCCCCGTAACCTTCCTCAAACAGGTCGTCTAATGTTCTCTCTTTACCTATCGGGGTGTTTGTCTTTATCTCAACACCAAGCCGCTTTATGTTCTCGATCTCTCTACGTAAGACATCTCGGGGGAGACGGTATTCCGGGATACCGAGTGCAAGCATTCCTCCGGGTACACTTGAGGTCTCAAATATGGTAGCCTTGAATCCATCCAGTGCCAGAAAATACGCTACGGAAAGGCCGCTCGGGCCTGAGCCGATAATGGCAACTCTCCCTTCTCGGGGTGTGATCTGTGGCACTGGCAGGGAAAGGATATCAACCTGGTCAGCGGCAAACCGCTTTAGTTCCTTAATAGAGACAGGCTCATCCACCTGACAGCGGCGACACTCCTCTTCACAGAATCGTACACACACCCTCCCGAGAACCCCTGGAAGGGGCATGTCCCGCATGATTATCTCAACAGCCTCCTCATACTTGCCGGCTTTTATCATGGCCACGTAGCCCTGGACATTGATATGGGCCGGGCAGGCAGAAATGCAAGGAGGCCTGTCTTTCTTGTCAATGGTATAGGCCCGCGGAACGCTTTGCGGATAGGGAAGGTACGTTGCTTTCCTCGTACATAGCCCTTGGTTATATTCATCCGGAACGCTTACCGGGCAGACTTGAGCACAATCTCCACATCCCGTACATTTGTCAAGATCTATATAGCGTGCTTTTTGGTGTATCCAGACATGGAAGTTACCCTCTGCACCGGTAATGCTCTCTATCTCGGAAAGGGTTAATATCTCGATATTCAGGTGCCGGCTACACTCCACCAGCTTTGGCCCCATGATACACATGGAGCAATCGTTTGTAGGGAATGTTTTATCCAACTGCGACATCTTGCCGCCAATAGTCGATGATTTTTCAACCAGGTACACAAAAAACCCTGAATCTGCCAGATCAAGGGCCGCCTGTATGCCGGTGATACCACCACCCACAACCATGATCGCCCCTACCTTGCCCTCTGGCATCTCTATCCTTTCTGTAAGTTTTTTCTCTGTTGAGCCCATAGATGGTCTGCCCTCATCCGTTTCTTAGCGTCTTAAAGGGCTGGGTCCCAGCATCTTCACTCTTTTATTCATTGCTCGGGATACCTCCATGAACCTGTCAGGCTGATCACGGGGCACCATAAAGATCTCGATACGCTCAGGGTCTATCTCTAATTTCGATAGGGCCTTTTTCACGTATTCGACCCGTTTTTTTGCCCTATGGCTTCCCGTCAAATTGTGACAGGCCTCTTCCTCACATCCGACAACGCAGACACCGTCAGCCTGCTCTTCAAAAACGCCAAGGAGACGGGTGACTTTCAATTCGCCCGTGCAAGGCACAACCTCTAACCTGACATTCTTGGGAAATGCTGACACATAGTGGCCTTCCGGATCACTGAACCGATTCCCGATTACGTACTGACAACAAAACATTATTATCTTTGGCGCGAAAACAGGACCCAGGGGCTCCTCAAATGTCGAGCTTTGCCCTGTGGCGGGTTTCTTAAGGACAATAGCCTCGCCTGGGCATTCGGCCACGCATATACCGCAGGCCCTGCACTTTAATGGATCAAACTCAATAAAACCGAGCCCCTTCTCTTTGATAGAAGGCGCCTTGAAAGGGCAGATACGGAGGCATATCAAACATCCCATACACTTGCCGGTACTCAATGCGGGTAACTTCCCTATGGCTTCCAGTATACCAATATCAACATATCCCTCCCTAACGGCCATTTCACGAAGCACATCCGCAATGCCACTAAACACCACATCCTGGGGACAGACAAATTTGCACGTATCACAATGGGAGCAATACCAGAGAGCTCCGGAACGGAGGAGTCGATCTTTAAGACCCAGTTTGACCATGTGCAGAATTTTTCTGGGGTCAAAGGCGGGCTCACCCTGGCTGACAGGACAGATACCCGTGCAGGCGCCACACTCAAAACACCGGTTGACCAGCTCGCCGCCAGGCATTGCAGTCACTTCAGACTTAAATTGATAGTGCAAATCATGCTTGGTTATGGTCAACGTATACTCCTAACCCCCACCCTGTCCTCGCTCTTCCGCAATCGCCTTCTCCTTCTTTGCAATCTCACGTATTATCGCATCATTGACCTTCTCGGCCATCTTTGCTTCAATCACCACAGGCGCATAGTCGTTTTCCTTTCTCAGATTCAGGGCAAGCTTGCCCCAGCGCGTCCGCAGCTTGACACTCTCTACAGCGGATCTGGCCGCCGACAGCTTCAACTTGAGTTCATCTTCGGCCATGGCCTCGGTGTCTCCCAGCGGACCCAGTTGCTTGATTGTGTCGGTAAAGCTCGTTATCAAGCGCACAAAGAGTGGGGCCTCGGCAGCCGAAGCCCAATTCAACTCCAGCCTCTTGGGCTCTACGCCGGCAATCTCAAGTACCTTGTGGGTAACGTGGGCAGTCACTATAGCGTCATAATTACCAACCTGGTAATGACACTCTCCAAGCTGTCAGCCGCCCACAAAGACCCCGTCTGCTCCCAGGCGAAAAGCCTCAATGATAAAGAGCGGATCAACTCTGCCCGTACACATAACCCTGATTACCCGGATATTGGGGGGGTATTGAAAACGTACCACCCCTGCCCCATCGGCTGCCGCATAGCAGCACCAGTTGCAGAGAAAACCAAGTATCTTTGGTTCAAATTTGTCATCTGTCATTTTGCTCACTCCGTTCGCTAACAACCTTCACCAAACGCCTCTATCTGCGTCAGGATCTGCTTATTGGTGAATCCACCCATGGATATGGACAACGTGGGACAATGGGAAGCGCATATGCCACATCCCTTACATGAGGCAGAGATCGTCTCGGCTTTTTTCTTTTTGCCGACTTTTATCATTCTAATGGAAGCATAAGGACACAGGCTCTCACATATTCCACATCCAATACAGGTCTCTATATCGACTGAAGAGACAATGGGCTCTACCGTGACATATCCTCTGCCCAGCAAAATGGCTGCCTTTGCCGCAGCGGCCTTGGCCTGTGATATTGAATCACCAATCGATTTCGGCCAATGGGCCAGCCCACAAATAAATACCCCTGCTACAGCAGACTCAACAGGGCGAAGTTTCACATGCGCCTCTAAGATGAAATTCTCCAGAGTTGTAGCAATCTTCAACATCTTCGACAGTCTTTCAATTTCATTAGGGACTATTGCCACGCTAAGCACTAGATAATCAGGCTCAATCTGAACAGTCTCTCCCAGGATCATATCCGTAAATTCCACACGAATAGATCCTGCGTGGTCAGTTACTCTTGGCTTGTCGTCCACCTCGTAGCGAATAAAGATAATCCCTTTATCCCTTGCCTCTGTGTAGTAATCCTCCACAAAACCACAGGTGCGCATGTGCCTGAACAGGACATAAATATTGGCATCCGGGTTTAACTGGCGAACCTTCAAAGCATTTTTTACTGCATGACCGCAGCAGATTCTGCTACAATACCCAAGATCTTCACCCCTTGACCCAACGCACTGAATCATTACAATGTCTTCTATGGTTTTCGGGTCTGGAGAGCCTCCCAATATCTTTTCGAACTCAAGCTGCGTGACCACCTGTTCGGACTCGCCATATAGATACCTTTTAGTCTGGTACTCACGGCCTCCAGTTGCAATAATAGTTACACCGTGCTCTAAGGCCACGTCTTCGGAGTCCGTATTTAACCTGGTCGAAAAATTTCCCACATAGCCGCTTATGTTTTCAACTTCTGAATTCTTGTAAACATGAATCAGGGGGGCCTCCTCAACCTTTTTTATAATACCTCTTAAGAACCCCCTAATATCTCTTCCTGCCAGGTTATAATAAATTCTGTTTAAGTTCCCACCCAGCCGATCGGTCTTTTCCACAAGATAGCTTTCAAACCCCTGTTCGGCGAGGCTCAAGGCCGCGGACATACCCGCAAGTCCGCCCCCTATGATCAGGGCCTCAGGTATGACCGCAACGGTCTGCTCTTTGAGTGGTTCAATGAGCCTGGCCTTGGCTACAGCCATCCTCAACAGATCTTTGGCCTTTGTCGTAGCCTCTTCAGGCATGTCGGCATGCACCCACGAACACTGATCCCTTATGTTGGCCATCTCGAAGAGAGAAGGATTCAGACCAATTTCTTTCAGCGTTTCCTGAAATAAGGCTTCATGGGTACGCGGCGTACAGGCGGCTACCACAACGCGGTTTACGTTTTGCTCTTTTATTTTTTCCTTTATCAGTTCCTGGGTATCCTGAGAGCAACTATAGAGATTTCTTGCAACAAATACTACACTGTCGAGCGTAGAGGCATACTCGGCGACATCATTGACGTCAACCACGCCTGCAATATTGGTCCCGCAGTGGCAGACAAATACGCCGATACGAGGCTCGTCTCCTGTCTCAATCTCAGGAGGATATTCCTTTTTTATTGCCTCTGTCCCTCGGGTTTCAGCGAGAACTTCGGCCACCCCTGCTGCTGCTCCGCTTGCGTGTGTCACACAGTCCGGGATATCATACGGGCCCTTAAACGCGCCGGCCACAAATATACCCGGCCGGCTTGTCTCCAAAGGAGCCACTGTATGTGTCTCGCAAAAATCGTATTTGTTAAGATCGATACCGGTGATTCCGGATAGCTCCTTGGCCGAGTCCGGTGATTCGAGGCCCTCGGACAGGACTATCATATCGAACTCCTCTACCTTGTGTTCTCCCCTGTCTGTTGCATAGACAACCCTCAAAGAGCCATCAGGCTCTTCAACAGATGCGACCCTGCTCCTGACATATCGAATGCCGTATTTCGCCCTGCTCCTTTCTCTGGCCTGGTCAAACCCCTTACCCCTTGTCCTCATGTCCATGTAAAATATTGTAACATGAACATACGGGTCATGCTCTTTGACTACCATGGCCTCTTTGATGGAATACATGCAGCAGACACTGGAACAGTAGTTGTTATTGCATGTAACATCCCTTGAACCTATACACTGGAGAAAAGCAATCTTTCTGGGATCGGCCAAGCCTGATGGCCTGAGTATCTTGCCCTGTGAAGGTCCTGAGGCACTCATGAGACGCTCAAACTCCATGCTGGTTACCACGTCAGGGTACTTGCCATAACCAAAGCGGCTCAACACTTCGTGTCCGATACGCCCGAAACCAGGTGATAGGATAATAGCCCCCACGGAGAGATCAAGGAACTCATCTTTGTCTTGAAGGTTTATGGCATGGGAAGGGCATGCAGAGACACAGATAGTGCACATCTCATGCTTGAGGAAGAGACAGTGTGCCGGATCAATGTAATATGAAGACGGAACGGCCTGCACATAGTCTTTGCGCACAGCCTTGCTGAAGGCCAACCCCTGATTGTACAGATCAGGGACTCGTACAGGGCAATACTTGGCGCACGTATCACATCCGGTACACAACTCCTCGTCTACGTAACGGGGGAGGCGATGGATCCTGACCGCGAACCTGCCGGGTCCGCCATCAACAGAGACTAGCGTTGCTTTCGTAATGATCTTAATGTTAGGAGACCGACCGGCCTCAACCAACTTGGGCGCCAGTATTCAGATGGCGCAGTCATTGGTTGGGAAGGTCTTATCGAGCTGAGCCATAACTCCACCGATAGACCCACCCTTTTCGATCAGGTACACATAGTAACCCAAACCAGCCAGGTCCAGGGATGCCTGAATACCGGCAATGCCGCCGCCAACAACCATCACGGATCCTGATTTGGTCTTTTGCATTCCTACAATTCCCGCCTCATTGTCATATCAAAGAGGACCCTTTTTTTCTTTTCCTGGATTCCCAGGGCCTCGCGCTTCTTTTCAATATGCCGGATCATCATCTGTGCCATCTCAACCGGGTCTTCTGCAACCGCCCACAACCCGCCGTAAAGCTCTTCTATCTCTCTAAACAGGAAGTCGGTCAAAACCTTACTCCCTGTTGTAGGGAAGGTTCTCCCAAATACGACAAAGACACCGCTTGCCACACAATAGTGCCCAATAGAAACCGCCTTCTCACTCATCCATTCAGGGGCGCAGCCTGCCGCAGGGACCTGGCTGATATCATCGCCGAGGCCGCCTTCACGCACAATCTCAGCAGCCGCGATCAGGATACGGCTGTTATCCACGCAGGAGCCCATGTGCAGGACCGGCGGCATACCCACGGTCTCGCATACCTCCCTTAGGCCAGGGCCTGCCAGTTCTGCCGCCTCTGGTCGCAACAGACCTTCGCGGCCGCAAGCCGTAGCAGCGCACCCGGTAACCAGTACCAGCACGTTGTTGGCTATCAACTCCTTGACCACTGTCGTATGCACATAGCCTGAAAGGACATGGGCGCTATCACATCCTACAACAGCCCCGACTCCTCTGATGCGGCCATTAATAATGTTGTCGTTTAGGGGCCGGTAAGAGGCCCTGAAGGTACCGCCCAGCATATGGTTGATGGTTTCATGACTGAATCCTGCCACCACGTCCATCTTGTGCCTGGGAATATTTACCCCTCTTCTCTTGGGGTATCTCTCTATAGCGCGCCTCACAATCTTTCTTGCTATCTCCAGGGCGTGGTGGTGGTCAAACTCGATGTGCGTGGCGCCTGGAATCTTTGCGCGGGGAGACGTGGTAACGATCTCTGTGTGAAAACACTCGGCCACGACCGCTACAGACTGCATGATGCACTGAATGTCAACCACCATGGCCTCAACCGCCCCGGTAGCCAGCACGATCTCCTGCTGGATAAAGCTACCCGCAACCGGGATACTGTGCCTCATCAGGACCTCGATACCTGTGCAGCAGACACCGACCAGGTTTATTCCGGGAGCCCCGACCTCTTGTGCTGCTGCCAGCATCTCAGGTTCCTGACACACCATGGCCATCGCTTCTGAAAGGATCGGTTCATGGCCGTGCACCACGATGTTTACCTTCTCTTCGTCAAGGGCGCCAAGATTGACTATGGCCCGGATCGGCACAGGGGTTCCGAACATGATGTCCTGCAACTCGGTGGAGAGCATGGAGGCTCCCCACCCATCGGCTATAGCAAGGCGGGTGCCCTGCAAGATAAGGTTCTTATAGTCCTGATCAGTACCCATGTGGGTGCGGTGCATTATCTCCATGACCTCCCGCTGGATGCCCCGCGGCAACACCCCTGTTTTCTTCCAGACCTCCTGCCGCTTTAAGGGGGCGCGACGCACAGTGTAAAGACATCCTTCCTGCCTTCCGAACTCGGCCAGGACCTTTTCCCCCAGTTCTATGGCAATATCTTTTGTTGCGCGACCTTCGGTCTTGATCTCAAAGATCTCCGCCATGGAAAGAAGCTTCTTCTCATCCTTGATCTCATAATCGGACTCTCCCTTGGCTGCGGCCAGAAAGCCAAGGGCGGTCTCGAGGCCGTGATCCATATGGGCCGAAGCGCCGCCGGCTATCATGCGGCAAAAGTTACGCGCTGCCACCGTCGAAGCTGTAGCCCCACAGATACCGATCGACTCGGGAACATCCTCGATGATCATGCACGGCCCAAAGGAGCAGTTCCGGCAGCAGGTGCCGCCCTTGCCAAAAAGGCAGGGCTGAATGACCTTCTTTTCCATCCGCTGCATATAGGTGACCACGCCTTTTTTAGCAGCCTCCCTGGCCACCTGCATACTCCCTTCGCAATCGATACCAGGGCACACAGTGCCACAAACGGGCATCCTCTTCCTCTCCACGTCAAATCCTCCAGGACTACTTGTCACTAGTCATTTATCATTGGTCATTTGGATTGTTGATTATCATTAGTGTCGCGAGTTACTCCTTACTGCTCACCTGCTCACTTTCCCACCTTCTTTGTCCGTTGAGCCAGTTTGCCCGTTGAGCCCGTGAATAGGAAACTGCTTACTGCTTACTCTTTACTGCCTGCTCCCTACTCCCAACGTCCTCGCCGCCTCGACCGTATTTTTCATCAGCATGGTGATGGTCATGGGGCCAACACCCCCTGGTACGGGGGTAATAGCTGATGCCTTTTCCTGGACCGGATCAAAGTCAACGTCACCTGCCAGAATCGCCTTTCCCTCAGGGGTTTTGCCGATACGATTGACACCCACGTCAATCACCACTACGCCCTCTTTGACCATGTCAGCCGTGATTGTTTTGGGGCGCCCCACTGCCACAATCAGGATGTCTGCCATTTTCGTGAAGGCTGCCAGATCTTTTGTCCCTGTGTGACAAAGGGTCACAGTGGCGTTTCCTCCGGAAGGTGGCTGCATCATCATGTTGGCTATTGGTTTACCCACGATATTGCTTCTTCCAACTACCACCACGTGTTTGCCCTCCGTGGTAATATCTGAGCGCTTCAGAAGCTCCATGATCCCGTGGGGCGTGCAGGGTAGAAGGCGGCCAGTGCCGATCATCAGTTTGCCCACATTGACCGGATTGAAGCAATCCACATCCTTGTCAGGATCGATGGCATAGATCACGCGCTCGGCATCAATATGTTTCGGCAGGGGAAGTTGCACCAGAATACCATGGATCTTTGGATTATCGTTCAATTTTTTCACGAGTTCCAGCAAATCGGCTTCTGAGGCATCAGCAGGGAGATCTGTCCTCTCAGAATAAATGCCAAGCTTGTTACAGGCTTTTTCCTTTTGCCCCACATAAACCTTTGAGCCCGGGTCCTCACCTACGAGGATAGTGGCCAATCCCGGTGTCACACCATGCTTTTCTTTTAGTTCCTTTATTTCCTTGGCGATTTCTTCACGAATCTGCTTGGAGATCTCTGTTCCTTTAATGAGCTTTGCTGCCATGGTAGCCCCTCCTTTTTTATTTGTCATTAGTCAGTCGGCACTTGACCACTGACTAATGTCTACTTCAAAACAGCCCTTTCACTTTTCCGGTCTTCACATCCACATCTACGCGTCGAAAGGCCGGATTTGAGCTGGTTCCAGGCATCAGGCTGATAGTCCCGGCGCATGGACACAGAAACTTGGCCCCGGAGTAGATCAGCACATCACGGATGGGCAGTGCCCAACCTGTGGGCACTCCCTTTACGGCAGGGTCGTGGCTGAGGCTCAGGTGGGTCTTCACCATCATGGTGGTGTAGTCGTCAAACTTAGACTCTGCTTCAAGCATCTTGGCCTTGGCCTTTGCTTCAGGGCTCCAGGCCACTCCGTCTGCTCCATAAACCACTTTGGCGATTTTTTCAACCCGCTCGCGTAGTTTCATTTCTGCGGGATACAGGAAATTGAAGTCATTCTCGTCCTCGCAGGCATCCTTCACCGCATCAGCCAGCTCCAGGGCACCATCACCCCCGTCGGCCCAATGGGTCGATACAGCACACCGCACACCAGCGGCCTCTGCGGCGATTCTCACTATGGCGATCTCATCCTTGGTATCGGTGGCAAAAGAGTTTATGCACACCACGGGATTGATGCCGGCCGTCTTTATAATATCGATGTGATGCAACATGTTGGGGATGCCTTTTTCGAGCAACTCGAGATTTTCCCTGGTGTACTCTTCAGGCAGGGCCAGCCCTGCAACCACCTTGGGACCACCTCCGTGCATCTTTAAAGCCCGAATCGTGGTTGTAAGGACGGATACGTGGGGCTTGAGGCCACTGTACCGGCATTTGACGTTCCAGAATTTTTCAAACCCTATGTCAGCGCCAAAACCGCTTTCCGTCACATGGTAATCAAACATCTTGAGGCCGATCCGGTCAGCAATGATCGAAGACTGACCAACTGCAATGTTGGCAAAAGGACCGGCATGGACCATACAGGGCTGGTACTCAGCGGTGCTCATGAGAGTGGGGTGGATGGTACTGCGCATCCAGGCGGTCATTGCACCCCCTACCTCCAGGTCGCCCGTGGTCACCGCATTGCCCTCCTTGTCGAAGGCCACAGTGACCTTGTCCAATCTTTCACGCAGATCTGCCAGATCCCTCACGATCGACAGAATAGCCATGAGCTCGGAACTTACCGCAATCCCGAACCTGGACTGCATCGTGAATCCGTCCATACGGCCCCCGATACCTATGATAATATTGCGAAGGCTCTGGGCGCAAAAATCTATAATCCAACCCATCTCTACCCTGGTAGGGTCGATGTCCAGACGGCGCATGCCAGTGAGCCTTTGCAGTTGCTCGTCATTGTAGTTGCGTTCGTGCTGCATTCTAGCCGTGAGCGCCACCATGGCCAGGTTGTGGGCATTCATGATATCATTGATATCACCAGTCATGCCCATGGAAAACCTTGTCATGGGGATGAGCAGGGCATTACCTCCACCGGCAGCGGTTCCCTTGATATTCATGGTGGGACCACCCGAGGGCTGGCGCAGACATCCACCCACGTTCAACCCGCGCTTGCCCATGCCCTCCATAAGTCCTACAGACGTCGTGCTCTTACCCTCGCCAAGGGGAGTGGGAGTAATGGCAGTCACCTCGATGTACTTGCCGTCCGGTTTGTCTTTGAGCCTCTCAATAATTTTCATGAAATCTAGCTTGCAGAGTCTGGCGTAAGGGATAATCTCGTCCTTTTCCAGTCCCAGTTTTTCGCGCCAGTCATCTGGCGTTGGCATGTTTTTTTCGGCTTCTTCGGAAATTTGCCAGTCTTGGTATTTGGTTGGATCAAAAGCCATGGCCATCCTCCTTTTGTATGTCTTGAGAATTCTGTCCACCTGGGCGGAAAATCATAACCTATTTCAAGGCTTGATGGCAATATGTTCGTGGTATCCATTCATTCTATACTAATTCTGTGCCAACCGGGGCTGAGAAAAATCCATCTAGCGTAGCATGTTATAACATCGTGATATTATAGGTAATGTCAAAATCGAAGATCTGGCGCAGTTTGTGTGCGGGATGTGTCTGGTGGGGAATTTTGCCTCGGCAGCGGTTCAAAACATCCCGCTATGCCAGCGGTTCAACATGCCGGACGGCCGCCAAAACCGTGTAGTAAAACCTAAATCGAGCATCACCCCGGCCAACTTTCTTACGTCTCTTGACAAGCCTCTTCCTTGTCGGGTACAATGCCCCAAAAAAACAAAGGGCTGGAAGGACTTGGGTGATGCCGAGATTGACTGTCAAACTTCTTGAGGAGACCCTGCGAAAAGAGGTTCAGAAGCTCGATAAACGGGTCCAGGTGGTGGCTGTAAACCAGAGCAAGAAAAAGGATTCCTATCGCGTGACCTTGCTTAAAGATGGAAGGACAGGCGCCGCGGATCTCAAGAAGGATTTCCTTAAGGAATGCTTCTCTCAAGAGGGAAAGAGCAGCGAATTAAGAAAAGCACTTGGCAAGGCTGTCAGCCGTTTGAGTATAAGGTTCGGTAGGTAGCCGTTGTTTCCGGAAAACCATTCGGCATGGTCTCCATGACCCTCTTCTTTGCTCTCGCTTTGTCTTTGTTGTTCCTGGTAGTCGTCCTTCAGCATATCCTCATCCGTTGTGTCCTTCCGCAAAGCATTTCCACTGAGGATATAGCCGGCGTCGTCTCAATGGCCAATGCCCTCAACCCGGATCTGATGGTTCTTACCGGTGATTATGTAAACAACAACGCTTGTTTTTGAGCGAGCCCTAGAGGCAGGAGGTTGCCATGAAAAAGGCAGTTTTACTAATAACAGTCATTGTTCTTTTCTGCTTGTGTTCATTACCGGTTTTTTCAGAGGAAATAGTTCTCAGGCCGAAAGATCAGGATATGTGGGAAATGTGCAATCTGAGTGGTGATTCTGTGGGCACATTGAAAAGAACCGAGGCGGGCAACTTCAGCTTTTTCGACAAGAGCGGAAAGTACATCGGGGTAATTTATCAGGTTGGAACATGGATTCCGTGGAATGCAAGGAAGCGCATAACAGTAATCAAACCAGAAGAAGCACAGTTATATGTTGATGTCTTGAGGGCCATTAAGACTATCAAGTGAGCGGCCTTTAGTTGATTCTTCTTTGCCTATCGGAGTAATCTTTAAATGCGCTTGAAATGGATACTTGGCGTCGCTGTTGCCCTCGTTCTCGCGTTAATCGTAACGGTTTATGCGATCCTGTCGAGCTATGACTTCAACGATTTCAAACCCACAATTGCTCGGGCGGTCAAGGATGCCACAGGCCGCGATCTCACCCTGGGCGGCGACATAGAGCTTGATATTGGCTTGACCCCAGCCCTTGTGGTGGAGGACGTGAGCTTCCAGAACGCACCTTGGGGCTCGCGGACCGAGCTTGCCAAGATCAGACGTTTGGAGGTGCAGGTACACGTCCTTCCGCTTATCAGCGGGACCATAGAAGTCAAACGGCTCATCCTGATCGAGCCCGACATCCTGATTGAGACCAACAGTTCGGGCAAATCAAACCTCGTGTTCGAAGCCCCTAAGGAGATGGAATTTGAGAAATCCAAGGAAGAGACGACGGCCGATGGGGAAGCAACAATCCCGGAGTTGGTTTTCAGCGACGTGCGGATCGAAAATGGTCGACTCACGTACAAAGACGGACAATCGGGCAAGACCCATCTCATGGCATTGGACAGACTCGCTGCGGCCGCAAGCACTGATAAGCCGATCAAACTGAAACTTAAGGGGACTTACAACAGCAAGCCTGTCCAGATTAGAGGAATCTTTGGTCCGCTGCGGGCATTGACCGACCCCAACCAAGCATGGTCCGTGAATGTGACAGCCAACGCCGCAGGCGCCAATCTCACCGCTGACGGCGCGATCAGGGACGTCTTGAACGGTAAGGGCCTTGACCTCGCTGTCACCGTCGAGGGTAAGTCTGTTCCTGATTTTTTCCAGCTCTTTGACGTGACCGGCGTGCCGGAACTAGGGCCTTTCAAGGTATCGGGCAGGCTTGCCGACCCTGACGGAAAATTGACGGCGAGAAATCTCGACCTTCGGGTCGGCGCCGAGGAGCTGGCCAGGGTTGATCTTAAAGGTGTAGTCAAGGACCTCCTGGCATTGCGAGGAATGGAACTTGGCTTTGCGATCAAGGGCAAGGATCTGGTAAATCTCGAAAAGATCACAGGCCAGGCCCTGCCTTTTAAGGGGCCTTTTGACTTTTGCGGTCATGCCGTCGTGTCGTCGGTAGGAAACTACAAAATTTCTGACCTGAAACTTGTCCTCGAAAAAGGCGATCTCAGTGGTTCAATGGAGATCAACCTGGCAGGCAAGCTGCCGCGAATTACGGCCGTGCTCTTGTCTCAAAGACTGGACCTGCGGCCTCTGTTGTTGAAAGAACGTGGAGAAGATGAAGAGGCAGGCGAGGACAATTCGACAGCGCAGCCGGCAGAACGAGCGGCAAAGCACGGCAAGATTTTTTCTGATGACCCCTTGCCTCTCGAAGGACTGAAGCAAGCCAATGCTGATATCAGGATCAGGGCAGAGCAGCTCATTGTGCCGCTGCTGACCATCAATGACGTCAACGCCCACATGGTCCTGGAGGACGGACATCTCACGATGGAACCTCTTGAATTCCTTGTGGGTGACGGAACCGTTGACAGCCGTTTTGATATTCATCCCCACGGCAAGATTCCAGCTATGGCAATGGCTCTTAAGATCGACCAGCTAGACCTTGGCCGCATGTTCAAGGATTTGGGAGTCGACGATCTTCCCGAGGGCAAGCTGGATGTTGACATCGATCTTGAGGGCCGGGGAAACTCGGTAGCAGCGCTCATGGCCGGACTCAAAGGGAAAACCGTGGTGATTGTGGAAGACGGTAGAATCACTTACAAACTCATCAGACTCCTTGGCGGTGATTTGACTTCAAGCCTGCTTCAGTTTCTCAATCCGTTCAAAAAGGACGAAAAATACAGTAAACTCAATTGCTCTGTCACAGGATTGGACATCAAGGATGGACTGGCACAAAGCACCGCACTGGTGTTGGACACCAGCAGCGTAACCGTGGTCGGCCATGGCAGGATCGATCTGAAAACCGAGGAACTGGACTTGTCCCTGAAGTCGTCTCCGAAAAAAGGCGTTGGCGTCAAGGGCATTGCCAAGCTGGGCCTGAGCCTTGGCAAGTTGACAGAAACGCTCAAGCTCGGCGGCACCCTTGCCAACCCTTCCGTGGGCATCGACCCGACAGGGTCGGTCATCACGATCGGCAAGGCGATAGGCGGTGTGGCGTTATTCGGGCCGCTCGGCATTGCAGCGGTCCTGGCCGACGGCAAGCTGGGTGATAAGAACCCATGCCTTGCTGCCATCGAAGCTGCGAAGAAAGGCGGCAAGGACTGCGGCAAAGAACCGGACAAGAAGAAGGGCGTAACGCGGTAAGAAACAGATTTTATTTGACAATGTAGGCTAAACAACGTAGTGTACATGGGAATATACAGAGGGGGGCAGCACTGTCACTTTAAGTGCGGTGGATAATTTATGGACACATTTGCCGCTATCCTGAAACGGGTCGAGGAAAAAAAGCAAGATTATGCGACCTATGGCTTTGAAAGACTTGAACTGGTTGCATTTAATACCTTTTTCGATCTGGCCCAGGAGTACGACGGCCTTGAAAACCTGTACATAGTGAGCGTTACCGTGCCTCGCGTCTTCTTGGGACTCCAAAGCAATCTGTATACGATTGATCCCAAGACAGAAGCTATACAATGGGTTGCAAACAGCCACCCAGGCCTCGACTACAAAAAAGACAATGTGCCCCAATATATTAGGATTTCAGACGGTTCATATCAACACGGCCACGCGCACGTCGTGCCGATCCATGGCAAGAAGACCCCAACCGGCAGCATTCTTTTCCACGGCTCGAGAAACGTCATTGGGATATTTGAGGTGACAAGGGCGGATCACCTCACAGAAGCCGAGCTTTTTTTTATGCGAAAGTACGTCAATCGCATAGGTTACAATCTTTATAACAAATCCCTCGCCGAACAGAACATCCAGCATCTTAAGTTCATTAACAACCTGGTGGCAGACATAGAGCACAACGTTATTGTGCCCAACCTTCAATACAAGCACTATTTCAGGAAGATCAGAAAATACTTGAACACAAACAAGGAGATTGAAACTGGTCTTGACAGCATCCTTGACGAGGTGAAGTCCGTAGCGCCTGATATGTATGCCAAGATCAGCGAGATAGTCGAAGAGATGGTCGTGATCAATAGGAGCATATTTGATGATCAGGAGAAGATCGAAAGACATTACAAACACGCCAGTCTTTTCTTAGAGACCTTGTTCCGACCGGACCACTTCTTGTTTGGTGAATATATCCTCAAGAAAACCCCTTGTTACCTCTGGAAAGACATTGTGCTGCCGCAACTGGAGCAGTATTCGGATCGTTTTATCCGACAGGGTATTGTCGTCGACCATACTGCTAAGGATGATAAGGAATTTGATGATATTGAAGTCAGGGTTGACAAAGGGCTAATTGCCCAAGTGGTGGCCAACCTTTTTTCAAACGCAGCGAAGTATGCTGAATCGGTCGAGGACACGTCGGGAAACAGTGTTAAGAAAATCGATTGCAGGACTTCGCTCATGGAGGATTTCTTTGGAAAAGGACACCATGGCGTATGCTTCCATATCTTCTCCTCGGGACCGCTTATCGACAAGGAAGACGCAGCCCTTATCTTTGAAGAGGGCTTTCAACTTGCACAAAGAGAGTCGGTGGAAGGAACTGGTCACGGGCTCCACTTTGTAAAGAATGTGATTGAAGTCCATGGAGGCATCGTAGGTCATAAGGCAGAAGACACGGGAAACGAATTTTACTTCGTTATCCCGGCCTAATCATAAAATCGCTTTGCGATTTTATACAACGTCCGCCTCCGGCGGACAAAAAAAGGCGAAATTCGTGTACTGTCTGAGTTGCGGAAACACATTATTTCGACTGGTGACAATTTCGATTGTGAGCCTTCTATCTGCGCTGGGTTGGACCGTATGCGCCTATTGCGAACCGTCACCCTTTGCCACGCTTCAAGAGCGTCTTGTTCAGGACGGATTTGACAAGTCCACGATACGTGCCCTGTATTTAAGACCGGAAGCCACCTTTGACGAAAAGAGTATCACAGCCTATTTTTTGCATCGTGAATCCACTCTGAACTACGATCAGTTCTTGACCCGATCTTCCATTGGCGATGCATCCAATTACCTCAGGAAACACGAAAAAGTCTTTCAGCAGGTCCGGGAACTCTATGGCGTGCAGGGAGAGATCGTTACTGCCATCTTGCTCGTGGAATCAAGGCTGGGGACATACAATAGCAAACGATTGGTCTTTAAGACCCTGTCCAACCTGGCGGCCATTGATGATACTGCCAACAGGGACATGCTCTGGTACGATTACGTCAAAGACAGGGCGCCAGGCACAAGGGACGAGTTTGACAAATGGGCCCGTCGAAAATCGGCCTGGGCATACCGTGAACTTAAGGCTTATCTGAAATACGTTAAGGCCCAGAATTTAGATCCCTTATCTTTGCGCGGATCCTATGCCGGGGCCTTGGGCTTTGCTCAGTTTGTTCCTTCAAGCGTCCTCAAGTTCGGTATTGACGGCAACAAAGACGGGCAGATCAATCTATGTCAGCACCGAGATGCCATTGAAAGCGTGGCCAACTATCTGAAGCGACATGGGTGGGAACCGCAACAGAGCCGCGACGAGGCGTTTCGCGTTTTGCTTAGTTATAACCACAGTAAGTATTACGCTGACACAATACTGAATGTGGCCGAACGTCTTTCCGGGAACCGGCGGAAATGAGGACCGAGGCAGTCTAGGACATGAGTCATGGTTTAGTCCTCCTGATGTTGTTACTCCCCATTGTCCCTACGTTTTGGGCCATCGTGGACCTGGCACACAGGGATTTTGGCACTTTGAGAAAAAAGGCCCTTTGGGGAGTTTTTGTGGTCTTTGTGCCATGCTTGGGAGGTCTTGTTTACCTCATCTTCGGACGTAGTCATGGAACCAGGTTATAGTGTAGAGGTATTCTCATGTTTACCATTGCGAGCGTAGAGGACTATCATCACGGTGAAATTATCTTTAGGGAAGGTAGTTCGGGAGACTGGATTTATGTGGTCCAGTCAGGCGGAGTAGAAATCTCCAAAACGATTAACAACAACAAATATGTTATTGAGGTGCTGGAGCAGGAAGACATATTTGGCGAGGTCGGCTTTATTGGCGGCATGGGACGAATAGCCACAGCCCAGGCCGTGGGGGAGACCAAAGTCGGAGTCATTGATCGGGAATTCCTGGACCAGGAATTCAACAAACTCTCGGAGGATTTCAGGATCATACTTGTTGCCATAGCACACAGGGTTAAGAAGATGACCGAGAGGGCCTCAGAGTTCACGGTCCGAAAGGAGGCACGAGTTTCAAAGGTGCTTCCGGTTATGTTCAAGTTTGGTGACACACTTATCAAGGGTTACTTGGGAAACATGAGTACCTGGGGACTTTTCATAAGGACAAACAACCCACTCAATCCTGGCCACAGGTTTTCCCTCAAACTCGATCTGCCTGGTATCAAAGAAACGTTGAAGCTTAAATGTGAAGTGGTCTGGACAAGAACAAAGGCAGAAGGCCCCCACCGACCTCAGGGCATGGGAATCAAGTTCCGTGACATAGACATGAAGGACTACCGAGTACTGAGACAATACATCCAGGAGCAGGGGACAGATGAAGAAAACTCGAAATGAAAACAGACTGCCTGTGATTCAGGATGCGGATCTGGCTGACAAGGTAGTGCTGGTTCGGGTGGATCACAATGTAGTCAAAGACGGCATCATCCGAGACCCCTACCGGATTGATCGTACGATCGGCACACTTTACAACATTGTCGAAAGGGGTGGTCGGATTATACTAATGACCCACGTGGGACGGCCCCGTGACAAAAAGACAGGCCACATTACATGTGATGCCTCTACGTCCACTGAGCCGATTGCTGCCTATATCGAACGAAAGCTTCACACCAAGATACACGTGCCTACGTTACGGCCTGAAAACAAACGTGGCATTCTCGGGATTGACACCTCCATTAATCTGGCCATCAAAGAGCTTAAGCAGCACAAGATCGGCGGCATCTATCTGCCCAATACAAGGTGGTTTGAAGGAGAAGAGGCAACCGGGGAAGTAAGAGAGTCATTTTCACGTCAATTGGCCGGCCTTGCAGATGTTTTTGTGAACGACGCCTTTGGCTCATGGCAGCCCCATGTTTCCGCTTACGACATGACGAGATACCTCCCATCATATGCGGGTTTTCTCATGCAGGAAGAAATAGGGCACCTGGAGCAAGTCCTTCATCCCGAGCGTCCCTTTGTTGCAGTGGTGGCCGGCGCCAAATACGACACCAAAATAGGCCCTTTGAATGAGCTTTACAAAAAAGTGGATCATCTGATCCTTGGCGGCGTTATCTACAACACCTATCTTTGCGCAAAATACCAGGTTCGCATCGCCGGGGTCTCGGACGAAGACATAGAGGCTGCCAAGAAGCTTGTCTCAATGGACAAGAAACAGAAAAAAATCGTTGAACTTCCCCATGTTGTTGAAGCGGACCAAGTGGGCGGAAAGGTTCGCGGCAAATTCAGAAAAATTGCAATTAAGGACCTTGTACGAGGTAAGTCTTATGGTTATGTCCTTGACATTGATTCAAGATCTTTTTCGGACAAAAAGGTGGCCGACGTGATCGGTTCGGCCCGGACCACGTTTGTGAATGCGGTCATGGGCTACACACCGTATTTTACTGAAGGCTCCGAGGCCCTTGACCGGACCATCGACAAAAACCGCCAAGCCCTGAAATTCTACGGAGGCGGAGACACCCTCCAGGAGTTCAAGAGCCTGTGCCCGGGGCTTTACCTTGCGGTCTTAGACGACGCCCAATACTATTTCTTCACAGGCGGCGGCTCGGTGCTCAAGGCGATCGAGCAAAGCGACTCCATGGGTATGAAGCCGGTTCAGGCCCTTATTGAAAACAAGAATAGACTTGAAAAGGAATTGACAAGGTAGGTCCTATCCTATAGCTTGATTTCAGGGTCCCATCGTCTAGCGGTCCAGGATATCGGCCTCTCACGCCGGAGACACGGGTTCGATCCCCGTTGGGACTACCAGGTAATATTAAAGGGTTAGCTTTATCCGGCTAGCCCTTTCGGTTTTTAGGGCATCTTTTTCCAACCTGAGAGATGTAAATCAGAATAAATTGAGGTATTATGCTGAAAGCATATATTCCCTCCCCCCCTCATCTTAACCTGACTCCAAAGATCCACCATCCGACTCCCGTCCCACATCCACATTCTCCCCACCACCAACTCCACTCTCAAGGCTCCCGCCCCCGTCCCAACACTCATCAACCCCATATTCCCGATCACAATTCCAGCAACAAACACGGTCGTCTTTCCGGGTCCATGAAATATACCGTTGACCATGGGGACAATGTATGGGGCGTGTGTGTTTAGAGGGTAGCTTCATGGGTTTGGGGGAATGGGAGGTGTTCAGTATCGTGTTATTCGGTCGGACACAAATGGAAATTTTATCGTTTTGGTCGTATCGTTCCATAACACGAAATCCACGTTGGCTGTTACGCCAGAAGCAAGAACGAAAAGTTCAAAAACACGATGATCGGCGTCCAATAAGAGGTAACGAAAAAGGGCATTTACAACCCTCCTTCCCACGAGTAGCCAGCCTAGAGAAAAAAATCTATATATAGTGCGTTTTGAAGCTTGACACACAATATATATTGACCTAAATAGACCCGAATTGTTGGATAATCTGATTTAGAAAAAACAAACAACCCTTTAGTGTGATTTTCCTTTCGTCTGTCTATTCAAAGGGGAGATCACAAACCTTGTTCAGGAGGAGGAGTCACAATGAGCGCAAAGAAAGCCACCGCAAAAAAAACCACAGCAAAAAAAGCTACCGTGAAGAAAGCCGCTACGAAGAAAATCACAGCGGTAAAAGAACCCATGACCAAGTCTGCTATTGTAGCTGAGATTGCCGAGAAAACTGAATTGTCCAACAAACAGGTCTCCTCGGTGTTCGATCAGCTGGCCGTTCTCATTGAGCGACATATCAAAAAAGGCGCTCCCGGCCAATTTACGATGGCTGGACTCATGAAAATCGAAGTCAAACGGAAGCCGGCCACAAAAGCACGAAAGGGAATCAACCCGTTCACTGGTCAAGAGGCGGTCTTTAAGGCGAAACCAGCCCGCAATGTTGTAAAGATCCGTCCCTTGAAGAAAGTGAAAGATATGGTCGCTTAGACGGGATCCATCTGGTTGAAATGGGAAGAGGGGTTGAGTTCTTGAGAAATGGCGTCCAAGCCTGTCAAGAATTCTCCTCTCTCACCCAAACACAACCTTCATGATCGTCCGTTCCATCTTCGGGCTCGGCGTCCATCTGTACCGATTGTCATAACGCCTCTTGGCAAACACATGACGAGCGTCAACCACATTCCCATTTTCCTGGTCCACATCGTAAGGCGGCAAAACGTCCATTGCGAGTCTTGATTCCCTGTCCCGTTCAGCGTGATCGATCCTTCCTTCAGAATCAAACGTCATTACGAAATATTCCATTCTCAAAATCTCGACGGGCCTTCGCTGGTCAAGCTCCACAATCACCTCAGCATACCGGACTCGTTTTTCAGCATATTCCGGAGGACGTTCATCCGAATCACGCCGCATGAGTCGTTCATATTTGGCCAGGGGGTAGGCGTCGGATAGAATCGTCGTTGTTAATGAGAAGGATTCGGACACTGAGTCCCATAGGATTTGACACCTTGCGGTCGGAAATGATAACGAGTTTGGTTGTAGCTGGGTTGCGCCTGGTTGCGTATCGTGGTTTTGTTTTTAAAGGTCAATGAATTCCGGCTGATGATGTAGTTTGACCTATTTTCCTTAAAGAGCCAAGCGATGAATTCTCTTGTCTATGGGCTAGGAATAGCTTCTACAGTAGCCTTCGTTATATTTGGGGTTTTGTATTCGGACCACAAATCTTTAGCCATATGGGTTTTCTTTGGTGGAGTCGTTATTCCAACGATCCCAACCATTCATAACGACTTTCCCCGGTGTTCTCTCTATTCGTTAACCAAGGGGATTCCAGAAATCTCAGAACCGAGCCTAGGGGAAATGGACGCGTTTCGGAAACGGATTATGGATGGGAAGGTGCTGGGTTCTGCTTAGACTATTTTACGGCTTGTTGCCTGTCTGGGCTCTTATGGACCATGGGAGGGATTTTATCTCCGACAACGCATTCGGAAAGGGGATACGTCCTGTTGCAGTCCCAACAAGACACTTCCTTGTCTCCCCGGGACCACGAAAGATGCTTGTGGCCACGGGGACAACTTCTTGGGTGTTGTGATGAAGAGGATCGTTTCATAGTCTCTGGAGATGGATAATACTCCTCTGGGTATCCCGACACAAGACAATTCGCCTGATATTGAAAAAAGACAACAAATTCAACAAAAAAAAAGGCGGAAAGCTTTGTGGGTCATCCAAGCTGTATTCTGATCCCGCCAAAGACGAAGATTAGAATCAGATGAGTTGGGAGGCTTCCCAACCGCTAAACGCAACTCTCCCCGGTGTTCCCCCGATTCGTTAACCAGAGGTATTACGGAGTTCTAGAATCCGAGCCTAGACGAAATGGACGCGTTTGGGTGGGTTTGGGACGTGGGTGGAAGGTGCTTCCATTTTTTCAAAGTGTGAGCTTGAGTACCCAATCCGGTGAAAATATCTTTGTTTTTCAGGTAACCTTTAATGATATCAGACGAAAGGTCGAAGTACAGGAGAAGAGGAGGGGACGGGCAGAAAGCGCCGGTTAAAACCGGCATGAAGTAAGAGGTGAGGCTTTAGAGCCAAGTCCTCTACGGAGTAAGGAGTAGCGATCCGCTCCGGCCCCGAGCTATGCCTCGATGACCAGTGA
>Ga0209986_10000015_pt1 | contig 134338 bp, 133 predicted proteins | sample BlataG_FD_183168 | JGI IMG/M metagenome (GOLD analysis project Ga0209986, IMG submission 183168) | Deep subsurface microbial communities from Black Sea to uncover new lineages of life (NeLLi) - Black_00105 metaG (SPAdes) (version 2) | ecosystem: Environmental > Aquatic > Marine > Oceanic >...
GAGGCCAAAGAGTATGAACGCAACCACCGAGCCCTCTACCCCGACGGCATCGTGCCGCCCACGCTCAAAACCCGGCCGACTCGCAAGCGTGACCATCTGAAAGCTATCAAGTAAGGAATACTTCACTAAATGGATCTCGATACCATATGCCAAAAACTGCTGCCCAAGGTCGTCCTAAAAGAGCCGCACCCATATCATTATGCAGGTCCGGCCTTTTTCGCATCCACCTCTTAAAGGATCTTGTAAATGCATTACCCCATATAAGTGTTCTCATTGGGTAATCTCGTGCATAAGGTCATCAACTGTGCCCCGCCTGACCTCACCACGGGCATACTCCTCCCGTGCTTCCTTAACAGTTTGCGCAAGCCGTTCTCTCCGTTCCTCTGTTAACCGACGTTTGACAATCTCGACAATGGACTCTCTTTGCTCTTCTGGAAAAGATTCTATGATTTCCAAAGCTTCATCAAAAGTTGTAGTTTTCATGAAGTCCTAACCTCCCGTGAGGTAATTTAACAAGTCGAAGTCTCTAAAATCCCACCAATTTTCAACACCCAGTACCATCTTCTGGAGCTACCCCAGTACCATTTCCTGAAGCTACGGGGCGGGCGGGGCAAGCCCACGATTTATCATTCCAACCCCCGCTTAGAAGGCTGCGCTTCTAACGAGGCAGGCCACAATCCAGCCAGCCTTGCGACCAAAATGTCTGACTGATTTTGCCAAAAAATGATTTCTCGGAGCAGAATTACCTGCCATGATTTTTTCCAAAGTGACGGTGTTGCCAATTTTCTCTAGATGGGCCACCAAAAAGCTCATAGGAACGAGCGAGAAGGGATTGTGCTAAGGTCTCGGTAGCGTTACCCGTTATGCCCCTCTCTTTCGCTACCCTTCAGTTTTCCTTGCTAGTTGCTTCTCCGACATGACCGTTATCAGTTTTTCGGCCAGGTCCAATACGCCTTTCGCATCTTCCTTAGTAAGCAGGACATTCGCTTTGTATCTTGCCGTATTCCTCAGCTTCAGTGCTGTGTTCAACTCTCGACCAAGGGCCTTATCCAATTCGTTGGTCTTTACATATAACTGACCGAATACGCTAACTACCCCTCCATGGCTTCCCGGCAAATCATCCTGCTTAGAAAGTATAAGAGCCTTGGCTGCAAGTTCAGCAGCATTGTACGCAGCGTCCACTGCCACACGAATTCTATCACTCTCCAATACTTCCCGAGCAGAATCAAGATACTCTTCTGCCAAATCGATTAGATCCTTCAACATTGTCATCTTGATTTCATCTTTTTCCATGGAATAGATCTCCCACCCATACTGGGTTATGTTATACGTGAAGTAATCCTGACATACAAAAAGCGAGTCAATTCCCGATATCAATACCTCTAGCGGAGCATTAGTGTCTATCATGAAGTCATATATTCTATCCATGAGAGCCTCTTCAACTCCAATCCCATCAGTCGTGAAAACAATGACATCAATATCTGAATCGGGTGAGGCAACCCCTTTGGCGTGACTGCCAAACAATATCACTTTGGCAATGTGACTTTTAAGGTCACTGCTCAACAAATAATCCTTGAAATCATTTATCAGCCTGTTTAATTCCATTTTACTATGACCGACTTGAAGTCATCCTATGTCTAGATCGCTGAAGGGAGACATTTGCATAACCCCAGTATTGTCATTGCGAGCGAAGCGAAGCAATCTCATAACACATTGATAAGCCACGAGATTGCCGCGTCGCTTTGCTCCTCGCAATGACCAAAATTGGGCAAAAGTGGAGGTTATGCAAAGGTCTCCCCATAGCGCTGAATGGCATGCTTCAAAGATTCCCCTGACGTCTCAAGGTCAATTAAGTCTACAGGTCGATTAGCTATAATATCTTCTGCCAGTCGCCAGGCCAGCCAGTAGTCATCCCCAACCAACCCTTCAACTGCCAGGTCTACGTCTGAATCCTGTGAAAACCACGCCTCGTACGCCAGGGACCCAAAAAGGATTACGCGATGAGCGCTACAACGCTTCTTAATGGCGGCAGCCGCCTTCGTAATGCGATCCAGTAGCTCTTGCCGCTCCTTCCCGTTCAGAAAGAGTCAACTTGAGAGGTTTCGGACAGTGTCGGGCAGCCTTCAGATAACGCTGCCATCCCTGGCGGCCCAACTCCAAAGCTGTTGGCATGCCTTAAGTCCTCCGCAACCTGAGGTGAAAAAGCAGGCTCATGGCGGAAGTCCATGAGGCAATTGGGGACGGAATAGAGGCAGTCTCCTTCGAGGCGATTGAGGTACAAGAGAAGTTTCTTCGCCTCATTCTGAAGAAAGTGGAGACGCGGAGCCATACTGCTAAGGTCCTTTCTTGCTCAATTTGCTCTGCTGTTTGCTGCTGCAAAGTATGGTGCTTTACCGGACGCTATGGGTCGTCAGCCCCTCAAAGGCAAGCTCTCTCAGAAGCCATGGTCTGGGCTATGCTTCGTCACCAAAGCATTCGCACTTGCTCCCCTGTCTCCAAAATCATTCTATTCATCCTGAAAGTCCACCAATACTTCAAAAGATGCCGATCTAAGCTTCCTGTTCAGCTTCCGAAAGGCCAATCTGGCTTCCTCAAGATTCTTGACGCACTCTGTATACGATATTTCGTTCTCTTCAACAATATCGCGGCCTTCCTTGTAGATTACTCTCTGATAAGCTGAGCTAACCATCTGTTTGTGCAATTCACCAATCTGTTCATCCAAAGCCTTACGAGTTTCCAACGCCTCGCTAAGATTGATCCGGTCTCCTCCAAACTCGACATGATGATTGAAGTTTGCCTGCTGAATGGCACTATTCAGTTTGCGCCGCTTCAGCTCCAGTTTTCTGAGGTCCTTTCTGGTAGCGACTACATCAAAGTCGGGACTAGGACGACGCACACCCTCGTCGTCTCGGCCAAAAGGGAATCTGTCCCTATTTTGCCTTGTTTCCGGCAAACAGTCTTTCAAGGTCTTGATCCTGGCGTTAAATTCTGCTCTCAGCTCCAACGCTTCGAACAGGTGCAGTTCTCTATTTTTGTCAGACATAATTCCTAGTCTCCTCTAACCTTCTCTTGGTGACTTTCCCATCTTCACAGATGATACAGGTAATCACTTATGAGTCTCTTCACTGCCATTTGATTATGATCGAAGTTGACCCGATGGCATGGGCTGCGTCTTCAATAAGCTTAAATCCATACCTTGCGGACAAGTCTTTGAATCGGGGAAGATCGGCTGGCACACCCGCATAATCCACGGGTATCACAACTTTCGGCACCTGGCGCGTTTCACAATATTCTCTCACCTTTTCCAGAGACAGACATAACGTTTTCGGGTCAATATCTACAAAATTAGGTTTTCCCCCACAGTAAGCAATGCAATTGGCTGAAGCCATAAAGGAAATGGGTGAGGTCAGACCCACGTCTCCCGGACCGATGTCTAATGCCATACTGGCAAGATGCAGGGCCATCGTCCCGTTGGCCACAGCAACGCAATGTTTAGCGCCGGCCTGCTCACACAACGCCTCCTCGAATTAAGGAAAACGTCCACGATTCTGTCCTTGAAGTTACTTCTCAGAATACTCAAATAATCAGATAATGCACTTATCTGATTATCAGCCAAAGACTTTTTCATTCGGAACCGAGAATGGTGTCAAATCTTGAATGTTGAATAAAACCGTCGGAAGCTACGAAATAGAGAAGGGCGGGTATATCCATATATCGTTTTATCTCGCGGCGAAGGCTTAGGGCTCGCTCAAAAATCCAAAAAGACCGATCGAGAATAATCCAAATTTCTTCTGGAGATATGGTTTCTCCTTCCGCAAGATATCTAGTGTTTCTTTGTCATCCAGGGAGGCAAATCTTGAATAGTGGCTTTTTGGAATAGATTTGGAAAAAATGCCACCCACCAAAAAAACGTGCCCTTTTTTGGGACAGATTCATCAATCCCAGAATCATGGACCATGACCTAATCCCATCCATAAAGAAACCTGCCTATGGCACACATGAGAAGAAGTGATGGGCAGAGACGACGCAAGCCTTCTCACCAATCTTCTTTAGTATTCCTGGCCTATGAACCAGTTGAATTATCGGGACATCCCCTAGTTTCTTAGCCATATTGACGCCGTATCCTGGAATTTTCAAATCATCGGTTTTAGTCTCAATCAAGACCGCCGGCACATGCCCCTTAGCTATCAGGAAATCGACTTCTCTCTTGGCAAGATCTCTCACAAAGAACAGCTCATAAGGGCCAAGGCCGTTTTCTCTTAGCATGTTGCACAATCTATGAAGACCAACCGCCACCATGTTCTCAAACCTGCCACCTTTATTTTCTTCCTGGATATAGGACCAGTCATAGAGATAATATTTCTTCTCTTTTTTGATGCTCTTGTGAACCTTTCTCTGCCACGGAGAAAGAGAAAAAATCAGATATAGCCTGATCAAAGATTCCAACCAGGCCTTAACCGTTCCGTGCGAAACGGACAGGTCCTCCTTGAGGCTGTTGATAGACAATATACTGCCTATTCTATTAGGCAGAAGATGGACCAACGTCTGCACACCATCTATATCTGCTATTCTAGTCAGATCCCGAATCTCTTCCTTCAGGTACAGGCTCAGGTAATCTGAATGCCATAGACTGGAAAAGACTTTGTCACCCTTCAGGAGAGGCTCTGGGAACGGGCCGAATTCATACATCTGCTCCCACATGTCATACGGGAGAGGCTGCTGGCCGGCTATCAGATCGAACAGACCGTCCCATTTCTCGTTCTTAATCAGTTCATGCCATAGAAAGAGATCCTCCAAGGCCCTGCGCCCCATCTCGGAAAAGGAGAAGGGATGGAGGTGAAACAGGAAATACCTTCCTATCAGAGAATCCCCGGTTCGCCTAAAAAGATCGAGCCTGGCGCTCCCCGAAATGGCAAAACGAAACTCGGTGTGGAACTGGTCGTAATACCCTTTTAGGATGTCTTTCCATTTGACCCGCTTATGAATCTCATCCAAGGCAATCCAAACATCCTTCTTTTCTTGCCTCAACGATCTTGCTTCTGATTCAAAAAAGGTTGGATCATCCCGGTACGCAGCCTTGACTCTTGGTGTATCCCAATTAAAAAAAAGAGAAGAACAACCCTTGGAGGCCAAGAAATCTTCGAGCATAGTAGTCTTACCTACCTGTCGAGGCCCGGCGACAAAAATCATCTTGGGAGCCAACGCCTCCTTCTTTAGGCTCCACATGGGCATGTATCTTTCATAAAATTCCATGCCTGTAAAATATCATGGATACCTTAAATTTTCTATAAGAAAATTTACTGTTCTAATAAAACTTTCTAAAGCCTCCCTTGCTCGTGCCGAGTGGTCTCCGGCAGAGCCATTTGTCTCTTTCAGCCGTCGTAGCCAAGGCTACTTTGGCGAAGTCGGCGACCTGGCCCAGGGGACCAGGTTTCTCATGTTAGAATGAAATTCCGGAGTTTTTCCATAGGCACAGCTCCGCCTGCTCGGCTACAGAGGCAAAGACCGGGCAACCAGTTGAATAATAAGTAATTTGTTACAAACTAGTTCGAGACCTTGATGTAATATCGGATGCCGGCCATGGTAGAGGACCCTATGCCCTCAACATTCTTTATGTCATTGATGTTCCGAAATACTCCGTGCGCTTTTCTATACTCAAACACTCTGACTGCCAACACCGGACCGATGCCTGGCAGTCGCACCAGTTCTCTCAGGCTGGCCCTGTTAATATTGACAGGTTGAGTCATCTCCTCTTTTAGCTGCTTGAGCCTGAAACGATAGTAGTGCTCTTCCAGATGTTTCCTTGCGATCTCCCTGCTTTTCGGCTCCATCCAGGTCTCGTTGCTAAAAGCGCCGAGACAATAGATCAGTTGGTCAAAATCAATGCGGCCGCTCTTGTCACGATATGGAAAGTGCCTGACTTTCTCTCCCTTCTTGTCGATCTCCACAATCGCAAAGGAGGAATCGGGCAAGGACCTGATTGCAAAATCAGACCAAGGCTGGGAGCACGCTTGATCAGTAGGCCAACATATTAAAATGAAGGCATAGACAAAATTGGCAATGAGGATTCTCTTTCCCATGGCATACTCACTACTGGAAAGCGTAAGTTCTCAACAACCAGGGGATGAAGGCTTTTTCCGGAAGAAGAAAGCCTTCATCCCCAGCACTTGTAGTAACCGTACAGCCGGGCCCTTTTTGGAAGTTACTGGAAACCTTCCCAAAAGGGCCGTCTTCCGGGCTGCACAAGGTTCTCCTTGTGAAAAAAGGGGGGCTTTGAAAAGACTATTCTACTGTTATGATATCCTTGTTGGCCTCAAGAGTCATAGGGCCAATCCCCGGAACCTTCTTAATGTCTTCCACCCGCTCGAAAGCGCCATGTTTCTCCCTGTACTGGACAATCCGTTCAGCGTACTTGGGTCCTATGCGTTTTAGCTGAGTGAGTTCCTCAACAGATGCCTTGTTGACATTGATCTTTACGATGTCTTCACCGGCCTTTTCCACTTCTCCTGCCATCAATCCTGGAATAAAAACAACCATCAGCGCCATTGCCAAAGAAAAAACTAACAACCTCTTGAAATTTTTCATAAGAAACCTCCTCCTTATTTTTTTGCCCCCTCTTTTATCTAAGCATTTACGCCTTCGCCCCAAAAAGCCCATCCGGGGCAAAATGGCGCTACCCCATGGCACGGAAACTATTCCTTGTCAATAGCCATAAGGATTAGCCTTGTGCCAATTCCAGGCGGTTTCTATGATTGCCTCGAGCTCGGGAAACTGCGGTCTCCAGCCGAGCTCACGCGATGCCTTTTCACTGGACCCAATAAGGATTGCAGGATCGCCGGGCCTTCTTTGTCCCACCTTTGCAGTAATCGGTCTTCCTGTTACATTTCTTGCAATTTCAATTACTTCTTTAACTGAATACCCATCGCCATTTCCAAGGTTATATTCTCCACCCGGCAAGCCGTTCAGGAGCCGTTCCAGGGCAAGGAGATGGGCCTGGGCCAGGTCCTCAATATGAATATAGTCTCGGATACACGTTCCATCTTTGGTCGGATAGTCGTCACCAAATATGTGGATGCTGGGCCTCTGGCCAAGGGCTGTCTGCAGAACCAGAGGAATAAGGTGGGTCTCCGGATCATGATCCTCACCCAACTCACCCTCGGGATCTGCCCCGGCTGCATTGAAATACCGCAGGCTCACGGATTTCAGTCCATAACCTACGGCAAAGTCCTTCAGGATCTGCTCGACCATGAGTTTGGTTCTGCCGTACGGGCTGATCGGTCTTAAGGGATGGGTCTCCTCAATAGGAATCCCCAGAGGTTCACCATAGGTGGCGCAAGACGAGGAGAATATGAAATTGGAGACTTTCTCTTTCACCATTACCTCAAGCAGGGAAATTGTGTTGGCCACATTATTCTGGTAATACTTGGCCGGTTCTGTAACAGACTCTCCCACATAGCAAAAGGCCGCAAAATGCATGACCGCCACAATCTCGAAGTCCGAAAATATCTTGCGGAGCAAATCTGAATCACCCATAGAACCTTCGAAAAACGTCCCCCACTTGACTGCCTGCCGGTGGCCGCAAACAAGGTTATCCAGCACAATGGGATGATAACCCCGTCTATTAAGATACTTGCACATGTGTGAGCCGATATAACCGGCACCACCAACGACCAGGATATTCTTTATCATGGAACAAGCCTTTGCATACGAATAGGTCTATTCGAACATCAGGATTTTGGTCCGCCGGATGTTAAGCTTTTGCAGACTCTCGTAAATGGCATCTTTAGAGTTGACGGATCTGACAATGATCTTGTCGTAATCCAATGAATTCAAAATAGAAGGATGCTTTATCGTATGGCCCAGAAACTTCTCCCCAAATCTATAATCATCCACAATAGCCACCATCTTCAGGGCTGTCTCTTGTAAAGATATATATGAAATTTCCGCAAGGTCGTCTGCACCGTAAAATACGACATTCCGAACGCCCTCGTTCTCCAGGCCTCGCAGGGCTGCCTTTACTCTCCTTCTCGCTGTCTTATAAAAATCAAAGGAATACTGTATGAATCCATAGGTCAAGCGGGTCTTTTCCGCAAAGCCCTTTGGGGTCAGCATGTACCTGAAGCGATTTTTGGGCACGGTGGTGATTTTCAAATAGCCCTTTCGACCCAGACGCTTGATAAAGGAATTGACCAATCCCAGGGAAATATTGAGGCTCCCGGCTAATTCCCGCTGGGTGGAGAAGGCGTTTTTTTGGATTTCTTCAAGAATTCGAAGGGCATGGATGTCGCGGTGATCCATCAAACAATTTCCCGGTAGTTGTTCGCTCGTAGAGAATGGAAAAGGGGTTTACCAAAAACCACTGAAGCGTTCAAAATATGAACGCTATATGAATCAAAGGACAAAACTTTGTCAACCAAAAAATTATGTGCCACCCTGTTTCACGCGCTCCACATAGGCGCCAGTACGCGTATCCACCTTTACCAAGTCCTCTACGTTTAAGAAAATCGGCACGGGGATCACGGCCCCGGTCTCCAGAGTGGCGGGTTTGGTTGTCTTGCTGGCTGTGTCGCCTTTTACGCCCGGCTCAGTCTCGGCAATAGAGAGTTCGACAAATATCGGCAGTTCGACGCCAATGGGGTTGTCATTGAAAAAAAGCACACGAACTGTGATGTTCTCAGGTAAAAACAGGCAGTTTTCGCCAATCTGCTGTTCGGATAGAAAGATCTGATCATAGGTTTCGTTATCCATGAGGCAGTAGTTTTTTCCATCTTTGTAAAGGTACTGCATCTGTCTCTCCTGAAGGTCGGGCCTGCCAACCTTTTCGCCTGATCGGAACGTCTGATCCACCACGCGCCCGGTCAGCATGTTTTTAAGCTTAGTGCGCACAAAAGCGCCACCCTTTCCAGGCTTTACATGCAAGAATTCGACAATGTCAAAGGGCTTCCCATCTATCTCTATTTTCAGGCCTTTCTTGAAGTCTGATGTATCGTACATGCTTGGTTATGGAACCTCCTTTTTTTGACGGCTTTTTTAAAAGGCAAAGCGCATGGGGCATAGGGCATAGCGGTTTTGTGCCTACGCTTTGCGCTATGCCCTATGCCCCGCGCCCATTGCCTCGCCAGCCATATTTGCTGCGGCTCGCACTGCCATCACATACCCTTCCCTTCCAAAACCAGCCAGATGGGCCGTCACAACATCTGAGATCAACGATTTCTGCCTAGAGGGTTCCAACCCAAAAACGTTGGAAAGGTGCACCTCAATGATTGGGATCTCCAGCTTCAAAAGGGCATCTCTTATGGCCATGCTCGTGCGGGTGTGTTCCCCCGGGTTGATTATCACGGCATCATAGGTGTCTGAGGCCTCGCAAATCTTTTGAACCAACTCTCCTTCACGGTTTGATTGAAATATGTCCACACGGACACCGCCTGCCTCCGCAGCGTCTTTGATATCCTTATCCGTTTGCTCCAGGGCTACATCATTGGATGTAGGGGTGTCACGCGGGCCGGGCATGTCAAGATTCTGGCCGTGTATGACAAGGATTCTTGTTTTCTTTTCATGCCCTTGATCAAGGCATCTCTTTCGGCCACTGATTGCTCCTTGCCACTGTCTCAGCCGGTACAAGGCCGTCTTTTTTCCAGATTTCCCGGGCTGTCTTCTTTGGCCTTCCAGCCTTCTTTCAATTCCCCTTAACGCTTCATCCAACTCCGTACGGTTTGGTTCAAGGACAACCAGCTTTCTATACACAGCCGCCGCCTTATCTAAAAGGCCTTGCTCTTCGTAGAGTTTTGCAAGTGTCACTGTTGGAGTGACATCTGCGATATCGTCTCTGTCAGTTGCCATTCGTAGTACTTGACCGCAGATGCGCTGAAAACGCAGAGGTTGGGCTACCTTCTATCTTTTTTCCTGAGAATAACCACGTCATCTCTTGCTGCCATGCCAAGTTCTGTCCTTGCAATATTTTCCACAAAGTCAAGATCATCTTTCAGGCGCTCGATAGTCCGATACAATGCCCGGTTTTTTCTTTGAAGATCAAGGTTGACCCCTTCCAAATGATCCCTTTCCAGCGTGACTTGATAGAGATCAACAGCACCCCGTTCGCCAAAAGCTATGACAAAAAGGAAGCCAAGAAACATCAAGATACCCCCTGTTACGATGATCTTGGTCTTGGTACTCATATCGTCCTATGCCATCCGGTCACGTATGCTTTTTGCTAATGCCCGCCCTAACGATATTGATAAGAGCGCCCACTTCCCGGCATTTGAAAAGTGAGGCACATCCGCCGTAAATGACAGAGCCGCCAACAACACTGCCTAATACCCATGCCAGGAGGCGCCACGGACTCTGGCCGCATATGGGGACTACCCAAAGAGCCACAAGAGCGATGACACCACCCATGACAGCCGCCGAGGCTGTGGATTTTAATACGGATCGCACCATATCACGAGCCCCGATTCGACCCAAACGGTTTTTTAAGGCGCAGATTAGTAATACCAGATTTACCCCTGAAGAGAGCGATGTGGCAAGAGCCAGCCCACCATGCCGCATTGGTCCCATAAGCAAAACAGATAAGGCAATGTTTACCAGAAGAGAAATGACGGCAATCTTAACCGGGGTTTTGGTATCCTGAAGGGCATAGAAAGTTGCGACAACAATGCGCACGCCTGAGAATGCCCATAGGCCAATGGCATAGTAGAGAAGGGCTTCAGTAGTCAAGCGTGTTGTGTCATGATCAAAGGCTCCTCTCTGAAAAAGAAGCTGCACGATCGGCTCCCGCAGGATTATCAGTCCTGTCATTGCTGGGATGGAAATAAAGAAGACCAACTTCAGGGCATAAGAAAAGGAAGCCTGCAGCCCTTCCATATCCCCTGTTGCTGCCTGCCTGGACAGGCTGGGCAACACAGCCGTAGCAAGGGCAATGGCAAACACGCCAAGAGGAAATTGGACTAACCGGTCAGCATAATAAAGATAGGAGACACTGCCTTCCGGGAGGAGCGAGGCAAGCAGGGTTCCTACAAGGATGTTAATCTGATACACAGCAGCTCCAAACACGGCCGGCGTCATCAACAGCGCTATCCGCTTGACGGCTGCATGGTACAAGGGGCTCTTCACCAACAGATGAAAGCCCTTTTGGATCATAAAGGGAATCTGAAGACCCAACTGTAAGCCCCCACCGACAATTACCCCTATGGCAAGACCTATTGATGGCTCTGACAGGCAGGGCGAAAGAAGCAATACCGAGCCGATCATGGCAACATTTAGCAATACAGGAGCAAGCGCTGGCGCTGCAAAATGACCCAGGCCATTTAGGATCCCCATAGCCAAGGCAACCAGACCAATAAAAAAAATATAGGGAAACATGATCCGGGTCAAAAGGACTGTCAGGTCAAACTTTTCAGGTGAGGAAAAGAACCCCGGCGCTATGACCCTGACAATGAGAGGCGACAGGAGCACTCCCAGTACAGCCACTACCGCCAGAATCATGGCAAGCAGCCACCATGCGGATCTCGCCAACCTGAATGCGTCATCGCGACCATGCTTGTAGAGATGCTCCGTAAAAACCGGGATAAAGGAGATTGTAAGAGAGCCCTCAGCAAAGAGACGACGCAAAAGATTGGGAATTCTAAAGGCCACAAAAAAGGCGTCAGCGGCCAGTCCAGCCCCGAAAAACCAAGCCACCACAACATCTCTCAGAAACCCGAGGATGCGGCTCAATAGAGTGGCAGCCCCTACAATGCCGGCAGCCTTTGTAACATGAGCGTCTTCAGACATAAGAACAGTCGCTACCCAGAGAAGAAATGCCTAAGGTGCCTAAAATGAGCTAAAATGTCTAAAGTTACGGATGGTTGATCCAAGATACCCGATGCCTGATGCCAGGTGCTGGCCACATAACCCGGAGAAAAAATGCCTCGTTGCTTGTCAATGACGTGGCGCCAGATATCAGATGCCGGATGCTGGGTACTGGATACCGGCAAACCGGCCGACATCAAAAAAGTAAAAATCCCTTTTGCCTTGCGCCTTGCACCGTAAGCCTTCAACTTAACCGGCCAACCAGTGACCAGTGACTAATGACAAAAACCATCGGACATCCTGGATTTAGCATCAACGCCCTGGTGTATAAATAGTTCTTGACAAATAGGATTAGATTGAATATTTTTTAATTTTTTAGAGCTTTTTGAAAGGAGCAAGAGACTTTGGCAACACATAAATCGGTCATAAAACGAGCCAGACAGAATGAGGTCAGGAACCTGCGGAACAAATCTAACCGCACACGGGTAAAAAATGTCATCAAGACCGTCAGGGCCTCCATCAGTGAGCAATCTCCAGAAAAAGCCAGGGCTGCCTTGGCCACGGCTATCCCTGTTATCCAAAAGACTGCCAACAAAGGGGCCATCCACCGCAAAAACGCTTCCAGGAAAATATCTCGCCTCAGCAGGCAGGTAAACGCGCTGAGTACCTAACCAAGTTTACATAGTTCGTACCGCTCATTATCTCAGAAGTCCTGTAGGATTCTACTGTGGATTTTATCGGCCAGGCGTTCAGATATGACTTCAATGGCTGCCCTCTTGTTGCTTTCCGTGGTCAACTTGTCTGATGAAACCTTGAAGACCTCATCGTCAGAGACGCTTCTATCTGACCATATGACTTTGCCGTCCGTCCGCTCCAGTGTCAAATCGAGAGTCACTGTCACACGGCGTTCGTCAGACTGATAGTTCGCAGTGTGAGAGATCGTATCTACGTTCACGGAAGCAATGCTTCCACTCAAAACCGCATCTGCCGTCTCCTTTTCCACCACCTCAAGGACTTTGCTTCGGGTAAACTCATAAGCCAGATCGCCCGTAAAAGTGGTCTCAATCCCTGATTCCGAGGTTCTGTTCTCCAGCACAGTTATGGCAATCGTACGCACACCCTCGGGCGGCTCCAGGCCCATCCCCTTGAACTGATACCCGCAGGCGGTAAAGGCTACCAAGGTTGCCAGCACTACTATTATTCTGCCAACTCCTCTGAGATAAATCCGTCGATCACTAGTCATTGGTCATTTTCCGTGTCCGTGATTCGTGTTCGTGTCCGTATTCATAAGACCACTGTCACCTGATAGCTGGTACTACACCACGATATTCACAAGCTTCTTTTGTACCACGATAACCTTCTTCACAGCCCGACCCGCGATGCGGGCCACAACCCTGTCATCGGCCAGCGCTGTCTCTTTCATCGTTTCTTCGTCAGCATCTGCTGCTATCTGAAATCTACTCCGCACTTTGCCGTTTATCTGAACAACTATGAGGATCCGGTCTTCCTCAATGGCGTCCTCCATGTAGGCTGGCCAGGCAATCTCAAGCACACTTCCGGAATGGCCAAGGGTCTCCCACAATTCGTCAGCAAAATGCGGAACAATGGGCGACAGCAGGACCACGACGGCCTCCAGGGCAGACCGCAACACGGCCGGCCCGGCAGGATCGGAAAGGACTTTTTCTGTTGAAGCCTGTATGCTGTTCACCAGCTCCATAACGGCACTGATAGCCGTGTTAAAATGAAACCTTGTCTCAATGTCGTTTGTGACCCGTTTGATGGTCTGGTGGGTTTTTCTATGTAGGGCCCTAAAATCGCCGACAAGTTCTTTGCCCCCGTCAAAGACTTGAGCGTCTTTCACCTGGCCCAAAAGCTCTGCCACCAAACGCCATACCCTGTTCAGAAACCGACAGGCTCCTTCCACGCCTTGATCGCTCCAGTCAAGGTCTCTTTCCGGGGGCGCTGCAAAAAGGCAAAAGAGCCTGAGCGTATCAGCCCCATATCTCTCTATAAGGGCATTGGGATCAACCACGTTCTTTTTTGACTTGGACATCTTTTCGATCCGCCCAACCTCAACCTGCCCCCCGCAATACTCGCACGTCTGCCCGTCTTCCTTGGTAATAACCTCTTCAGGATACAAAAAGCCATGTTCAGGACATTTGATGGTTTCCTTGCAAACCATCCCCTGGGTCAGGAGCCGGGTAAAGGGCTCCTTGTAGTCAACCAGCCCGAAGTCCTTGAGAATGCGTGTAAAATAGCGCGAGTAAAGAAGATGAAGGATCGCATGTTCAATACCGCCGATATACTGGTCCACCGGCATCCAGTACCCAACGGCTTTCTGGTCAAACATCCCGTCAGAATGCTGGGGACTGCAATAGCGTTCAAAATACCACGATGATTCAACAAAGGTATCCATGGTATCAGTCTCACGACGGGCATCAGGGTTTCCGCACTTGGGACACGCAGTGTTCACAAAGTCTTCCAGCATAGGAAGAGGGGACTTTCCCCCTTCCAGCATCTCAGCTTCTTCAGGCAGTATTACGGGGAGGTCTTTCTCCGCAACCGGCACAACACCGCACTTGTCACAGTAGATGATGGGGATAGGCGTACCCCAATACCTTTGACGTGAGATCCCCCAATCCCTGAGCCTGAAATTAACCGCCCTTTTGCCAAGCCCTTTCTCTTCCAGATAATCCGCAATGTCACCAAGGGCCGTAATATTTTCCAATCCGTCAAAGTGTCCTGAACGAACCAATACCCCCTCCCCCACATAGGCTTCGGTCATGGTCTCAGGGACCAGTGTTTCGCCCTTGGGTTGAATCACCACAATGATATCCAGCCCATATTTTCGCGCAAACTCAAAATCCCGCTGGTCATGGGCCGGGACTGCCATCACCGCGCCGGTTCCATATTCCATCAGGGCAAAGTTGGCTGTAAAGACGGGCATCTGACGCTTGGTAAAGGAGTTGATGCAATTGGCCCCCACAAAGATCCCTTCCTTTTCATAATCGTCAGAAGTCCGTTTGGCCTTGTCCTGCCGGCGCATACGCTCAACAAAGGTCCTCACCTTTTCTTCCTGGTCGGTTCCAGCAGCAAGTCTCGCAACCATTGGATGTTCCGGAGCCATAACCATGAATGTGGCGCCGAATACCGTGTCCTGACGTGTGGTGAAAACCGGGATGTAGCCGTCGCCGTTTTCGAGGGGAAAATGAATCTCAGCGCCAACGCTCTTTCCGATCCAGTTCTTTTGCATGGTCACGACCTTGTCGGGCCACGCCGGCAGGCGGTCACAATATGCCAGAAGGTCATCAGCAAAATCCGTAATACGGAAAAACCATTGGTCCAGATCCCTTTGGGTTACCTCTTCGCCGCAACGCCAGCATACACCCGCCTCCACCTGCTCATTGGCAAGCACTGTTTGGCAGGTTTCGCACCAGTTCACGGAGGATTTTTTCCTGTAAACCATTCCCCTCTCAAACATCTTCACAAATAGCCACTGTTCCCAACGGTAGTACTCAGGCTTACATGTAGCCAGCTCACGGTCCCAGTCATAGCTAAACCCAAGTCGTTTGAGCTGGGACCTCATGGCGCCGATGTTCTGATACGTCCACCGGGCCGGATGCACCTGGTGAGCAATGGCCGCATTTTCCGCCGGCATCCCAAAGGCATCCCACCCCATGGGATGAAGAACATTGTATCCCCGCATGCGCTTGTATCGGGCCACGACGTCGCCAATCGTGTAGTTACGCACATGTCCCATATGGATGTTGCCCGAGGGATACGGAAACATCTCAAGGAGGTAGTATTTTTCCTTTTCCGGCTCTTCCTTGACCCGCAGCAATTGCTTCTCGTCCCAGATTTTATGCCACTTCAATTCCACAAACTCAGGATTGTATTCTTTCTGCATAGCCCCTCTCTTAACACGAACGAACCTAAGCCGGATAAACCGGAAATCCGAAACTCGAAATCCGTGCTGTTCTCAAGGCGACAGCCGCAAACTCGAAACAAGTCCAAAATACAAATATTCCAATGTTCAAACCGTGGACTTGACCGAGTTGAGTTCAGCAAGATAAAGCGCAAGACAGTAAAGCGAAGCCACGCCAACACCGCCCGCCACAAGGAAAACGTCGCACACGCCCTCGGGACAAGAAAAGCCCTTTCCCAGAGGACCCAGGACGTCTATGACATCCCCGGACTTGAGCTCAGACATGGCCTGAGTACCTTTTCCTACGACCTTATACAGCAATTCAAATCCCAAAATCTCATTGCCTTTGACAAGGCGCCTGTGCACAGAAAAGGGCCGACGCAGGAGTGGGATAGGCCTGTCGTGAACCCTCACCATAACGAACTGCCCTGGCCGGGTGATCCTGGCCAACTCAGCAAAGGCCAAGCCCATCCTGAAGTGGACTGGCCCGACCTTCTGATTGTGCAAGACTCTTACTTTTTCCTGAAGTAGTTGTTTCATGAGCCGAATACAGAATTCTCTCACCAGCTTCCCATGCTGATGTCGGAGGGTTGAGGACCTCTAACGTCTTTCAAATCTCAGGGCCAGAATCTTTTCGATGATTCTGCTGGTGGAGGCACCTTCTATCACCGGGATTCGAACCACTCGCCCGCCGTTTGCCTCCACAACATCTTTTCCCACAATGGCATCCTCTTCCCAGTCCGCACCTTTTACCAGGACGTCCGGCATCAGGACCTGGATTGTCGCCAAGGGGTCTGGCTCGTCAAAAAAGGTAACAAAATCAACACAAGCCAGAGATGCCAGAACCTCGGCACGCTCATTCTCAAAAACTATGGGCCGTGCTGGCCCTTTGATCTGGCGAACTGAGCGATCAGAATTGAGCCCCACCAAAAGAACATCCCCTTCTGCCTTGGCAGACTTCAAATACCGAATATGACCTATATGAAGCAGATCAAAGCAGCCATTGGTAAAGACAATTGTCTTGCCCGCCCTTTTCAAGGCCTGCACGTTCTCTGCAAGTTCTTCTCTTTTGATGATCTTCTCACCCATAGGCTTCAGGCATCCGTTCCTGCAAACACGGAATCTGTTTTCTCGCTCTTTCTACCAAACGCAGATCAATGGAGGCTGAAAGGGATGCTGGATCTTTTCCGGCCCTTTTCAGAACCTCGCCGTAAGGAGATATGATCCGGGAATGACCTCCATAAATCAGGTCGCCATCCCCGCCACACCGGTTTGCGGCCAGGACAAAAAGTTGATTTTCGATGGCCCTGGCCTTGAGAAGGGCTTTCCAGTGGTCAACCCGCACAGCAGGCCATTGGGCCATAACAGCCACTATCTTCGCCCCTTGCAGTGCAAGAGACCGGCATAGCTCAGGGAATCTAAGGTCATAGCAGATCATTAGGCCTATGGGACCAAGGGATGTCTTTGCGACAACCGCTTTGTCGCCAGGCCTAAAATACCGATCTTCCTTTGTTGGCGAGAAAAGGTGAACCTTGCGATAGCTCCCTGCAACAGATCCGTCCCTGTCCACCACATAGGTGGTATTGTATATCCCATCTGCCCCTTTTTCAGGCAAGGAACCAATTATCGTAAGGTGTAGTTCTTCTGACAGTTGGATCAGCCCTTCAAGAACTGCTGGTGTCGTCTCAGACAGTTCCTCAAGCCGCTCATTTGCAAAACCAGTGGACCACATCTCCGGAAGCAGTACAAGCTGAGCCCCCTTGCGGGCAAGGAAAGAGATACGTTGTCTCGCCCTCCTCAGATTCCAGTCAACGTCACCCAGGTGTACGTCAAACTGTATAATGCCGACCCTGAAAATCCCTGTCGTCATTTTTTATCCCCTTGAAATTCGGTCCAAGGATTGAGAATCCCTTCAGGCTGATATCATGTTCAAGGCGCTTGAACAAGTTCATCGGCCAATAAATTAGGCCTTCCTTACAGAGCCCGTGCCAATGTAAGCACATCTACAACCTGTGCGCCGGCCTCCATCAATACCCTAGCACACTCGTTGACCGTAGATCCTGTTGTGTATACGTCGTCCACCAGGAGAATCTTCTGCCCCACTATTTTTTCTGGATCTTTGACAGCAAAAGCGCCCTTGATGTTTTTCTGGCGCTCCTTGCGGCTTAACGCAGTCTGAGGCTCTGTCCACCGGCTGCGCGACAACGTTAGGCCGTCAAAGGGCAACCCTTCCTGTTTTGCCCATCTCCTGACCAAAAGAAAGGACTGATTGAATCCCCTCTCTCGCAGACGCTTCATGTGCAAGGGCACGGAAACAATGAGGTCTATGGAGTTCACATCCCAAAATCGAAAGAACGTCTCCCTGACAAGGGCACTTAAAGGCCGGGAAAAGGAAGCCCTCTTTGCGTACTTGAATCGATGAATGGCCTCCATGAGGGTCCCGTCATGAACCCCGAAAGCCCTTGCCCTCCTGAAGTACTTTTCTTCCACAAGGCATTCGGAACAGGTGTGATCTTCTCCTTCCCGTGAAATAAAGGGGAGGCCGCACTTTGAGCAAAAAGGCGAAGCAATAGGAATAAGGTCTTTTCTGCAGGCTTCACAAAAGTACGAGGCAGTAACATGAGCCGGGGAATCGAAAGAAACCTCGTCATCAGGCACTAATCCATCAAAAGCGCCGCAAATAAGACATTTAGGCGGGAAAATGGCGTCCAGAAAGGCTTGCGAAAATCTTTGCAGGAATGAGGGAATGTCCATATCTCACATAGAACCGTCAGCCCGCAGCCGCTTGACGACCATCCCGGGGGGGCTTGAAAGACGGTAACCGTTCACAGGTTGCATTTATGCCGTACGGAATTGTTTTGAAAGATGAACGTCGAACATCGAACATCGAACGTCCAACGTCGAATGAAAAACGAATATCCAATAACGAACATTCAACCTGTCGAGAGCCTCAAGGTCGTGCGACGGCTATTTCTGTTTCTTTTCAGCCCTTCGACTCCGCTCAGGGCCGTGAGTCCCTCGACTTGGCTCGGGACCGTGAGCCTGTCGAACGGCCTGTCGAACGGCCGTTTTGATACTCGTAATGAAAATCTTAATTATTTCTTCTGTTTCCTGTTTTCCCATTCAACATTCGATGTTGGACGTTCGATGTTCGATGTTCATTTTTTTGTAACCGTGAACGGTTACGAAAGCCCTTAGCATTCACACACAACGCAACCGTTCTATGACTGCATCTGCGAATTGAGAGCATCTGACTTCACGACTGCCTGGCATCTGGCGGGCGAGGTCGTAGGTCACAATGCCATCGGAAATGCTTTTCTGTATGGCCTGCTCAATGGCCGAAGCTGCCTCTGTCCACCCCAGGCGCTCCAGCATCATCACCCCGGAAAGTATCAGCGATACCGGATTTGCCTTGTCCTTGCCTGCATATTTGGGCGCTGTCCCGTGAGTGGCCTCAAAGACCGCGCACGTATCGCCGATATTGGCCCCGGGCGCCATGCCAAGGCCTCCGACCTGAGCGGCCAGGGCATCAGAGAGATAGTCGCCGTTCAGATTGGGAGTTGCGATGACATGGTAGGACTCTGGCCGAAGGAGCACTTGCTGAAACATCATATCCGCGATCCTGTCTTTGATCACTACCTTAGACGATGGCGATTGACCGTCGTTCCCCAGCTCGCCATCTGACTCAAAAACGATGCGGTCCCCAAAAATCTCACTTGCCGCCTCGTAGCCCCACCTCATGAAAGCTCCTTCCGTATATTTCATGATATTGCCCTTATGTACCAACGTGACACTGGCAAGATCATGATCCAAGGCATACTGTATGGCCATTGCCACAAGTCGCCTTGAAGCCCTCCGGCTCATGGGCTTAACCCCGATAGCCGAGCCCTTTTCAATATCTATTCCCATATTATCTTTAAGAAAGGAAATCACCGCCTCGGCCTCACGGCTTTCGGCCTCCCATTCAATCCCGGCATAGACGTCTTCTGTGTTTTCCCTAAACACCACCATGTTGACCCTTTCAGGGTGCCTCATCGGGGTGGGGACGCCTTTAATGTACCGTATGGGCCGAATACAGGCATACAGGTCCAGCCTTTGTCGCAACGCCACATTGACACTGCGCATCCCCTTGCCCACGGGTGTCGTCAATGGCCCCTTGATAGCTACCACATAATCCTTAATTACCTGCAGAGTCTCCTCGGGAAGCGATTCACCTGTTTGCCCGTATGCCTTTTCACCTGCCAGGACCTTCAGCCACGTGATCTTGCGCTGATCACCGTATGTTGTATCAACTGCTTGGTCCAGAACTCGACTGCAAGCAGCCCAGATGTCCGGGCCTATGCCATCTCCTTCAATGAATGGAATGACAGGGGTATCTGGAACCACAAGGGCGCCGTCTGCCCTTGTGGTGATCTGACATGCTTCGTTGTGGTGTTTTTCTTGACCGTCCATCTGTTTTTCCTTTAATCGGTTTGGCCGGTTGTGCCCGTTGTTCGGTTGTGCCGGTTGTGCCCGTTTGGCCGGTTTTGCCGGTGAAAGCGCTCAACAAACCGAGCCGGGCTCAACCGGCCTAACGGGCTCAACCGGCTCAACGGACCTAACCGGCAAACCTCTTAAGATAGACCTGTATTATAGATATTGCCGCCGGAGTAATGCCGGATACCCTTGACGCCTGGCCGAGAGAGATTGGCCGAATCCTGGCAAGCTTCTCCTTTACTTCATTTGAAAGCCCGGGAATGGCCTGATAATCAAAATCATCCGGAATCTTTGTGTCCTCCCGGTGTTTGGAACGCTCAACCTGTTCCATCTGGCGTTTAATATATCCATCATATTTTATCAGGATGCTAGCCTGTTCAGTGACTTCCCTGTCAAAAGTGAGGATACGCCCGTCAAAATTGGCAAGGGCCTTAAGCTCAATCCCTGGTCTTTTCAGTAGATCAGTCAACCTGGCAGGTTGATTTATTTGGCCAAGGCCCAGCCCTTCCAGAGTTCGATTTACTTCTGGCTTAGGGTTCAGACGTACGTCCGAGAGTAGAGCCAGGAGTCTTTCAATAGCATCGCGCTTCTGCTCAAACTTCTCGTAAAGCTCGTCAGACACGAGGCCGATCTCATGTCCTAGCTCCCTAAGTCGCAAGTCCGCGTTGTCCTCCCGCAGGAGCAAGCGATACTCGGCCCTTGAAGTAAAGATTCGATAGGGGTCCTGGGTTCCTTTTGTTACCAGGTCATCGATCATCACACCGATATAAGCCTGATCCCGTCCCAGGATGACAGGAGGCTCCCCGATCACGTAGCGCACGCCATTGATCCCGGCCATTATCCCCTGGCCTGCCGCCTCCTCGTAACCCGACGTTCCATTGATCTGACCAGCCAGAAATAAGCCTCGAATGGTCTTACATTCCAGGCTCGGCTTGAGCTGCACAGGATCAACATAGTCATATTCAATGGCATATCCTGGCCGCACGATCTCCACATGTGCCAGCCCTTCAATAGACCGAAGCATCTTGAGCTGTATGTCCACCGGTAGGCTTGTAGGAACGCCATTCGGATAGATCTCGGCAGTTCCCAGCCCCATGGGCTCAAGAAAGATCTGGTGCCTCGGTTTTTCCGGAAAGCGAACGATCTTGTCCTCAATGGATGGACAATAGCGAGCCCCGGTCCCTCTTATCACCCCTGTGAAGAGGGGGGAACGATCAAGACCTGCCTTGATGATCTTGTGGGTTTTCTTGTTTGTATACGTGATATAGCACGGGACCTGATCACGAGTAATCGACTTTGTCTCAAACGAAAAGGGCACTGGCGGGTCATCTCCATACTGGGGGGTGAGCCTTGAGAAATCGATAGTCCGGCCATCCAGGCGAGGGGTAGTCCCTGTCTTTAGACGGCCCAGCCTTAAGCCCAATGCCTTCAAATGATCGGAAAGCTTGTTTGAGGCGGGATCTCCCATACGTCCTGCGGGAAAGTGCTTCAGTCCAATGTGGACCAAGCCTTTCAGGAATGTGCCTGTAGTCAAAATAACGGCCTTGCCAAGAAACTTTTCCTGTATACTGGTTATGATCCCTTTAACCGTGCCGTCATCTACGATCAGGGCATCAACTAACCCCTGTTTTACATCCAGGCTTTCCTGTTTTTCCAAAACACGCTTCATGCTGAGGCGATACTCTTCTTTGTCTGCCTGGGCCCTGGATGACTGCACCGCCGGCCCCTTCTTCGTATTTAAGCGACGAAACTGGATACCTGTGGCGTCGGTATTCTTGGCTATCTCCCCTCCCAGCGCATCGATCTCGCGAACCAGGTGTCCCTTGGCAAGACCTCCAACGGCCGGATTGCATGACATCTCTCCGATGTGGTCCACGTTAATAGTAAGGACAAGGGTCGGGTGTCCCAAACGGGCCGAAGCCAGAGCAGCCTCACACCCCGCATGGCCCGCTCCCACCACGATCACGTCGTATGTTTTAGGGTAGGGATGCATAGTTTGGTTACTGGTTATTGGTATTTTGTCATTAGTCAGTGGTCATTGACTTGAAGAATGATGCCCGATTCCTGATGCCAGATGCCTGATCAGGAAAACAGATGCCAAAAATGCCTTGGTAACAGTTCAGCTCATATTGTCATTTCGAACGAATGCGAGAAATCTTGATCCGAAAGTATGCAGTCCCAAGCAAAAAGATTTCTCCCTTTGGTCGAAATGACAGAAAAAACAATGGGTGTCGAACTGCTGCATGCGGTGCAATGGTAGAAATCCAGTTCACAACTGCTATTCCCCAGCCAGCATCAAATATCCAGAAACTAGTATCCAGAATCCAGACCCGCCGAGGCGAGATATCAACCAACCATCATCAGGCATCGGGCATCTGGGAACTGGCACCGATTAGCACCAGTAATGACCAGTAGCTAGTGACTAATGACTCTTCTCCTCTGCCTCCTAACCTCGTACATAACAATAGCCCCGGCCACTGCAGCGTTAAGAGAGTCCACCTCCGTCTCTTGGGGAATAGTCACCAGACAGTCACAGGTCTTCCGAACCAGGGGACGTATCCCCTTGCCTTCCCCTCCAATGACAAGGACCAAACCGACATTGAAATCAAACTGGTCCACTGGTTGCTCTGAGGCGGCATGGGCGCCTACGACCCAAAGCCCTGCTTTCTTCAGCCGTTGTAAGGCGCTGACCAGATTTGGAACACGTGAGAACAACATATGTTCCATAGCACCGGCAGACGCCTTTGAAACCGCAGGAGACAAAGGGGCAGAACGGGCCTTGGAAAGGATGATGCCATGGACCCCCATGGCCAAAGCGGTCCTGACAATAGAGCCAAGGTTTTGCGGGTCCACAATGCCATCAAGGGCTAGAATCAGCGGTAGTGCGGCATCCCTTTCAGCCTTTTTGAGAATTGCATTCTCATTTGTCAAAGGTAAGTCCCCAACCTGTGCCGCAACTCCCTGGTGCGCTGAGTCGCCGAAGCGGGATTGAAAAAAGTCCGGGGGCTTGTGCTGGATAGGTATCCCTTTGATCCGAGCCCGTTCCAGGATGGTCTTGATGCCTTTAATTCCGCGGCGCTTAGATACATAGAGATTCCTAATCTCCCGCCGCCCAGCCGCAAACGCCTCACAAAGAGGGTGGATTCCATAAAGAAGATCATCCATTGAAACATGCTTTTCCGATAATCGTTCACAGGTTACATTTACGCCGTATGGAATTGTTTTGAAAGATGAACATCGAACATCGAACATCCAACGTCGAATGAAAAACGAATATCCAATACCGAACATTCAACGGCTATTTCTGTTTCTTTTCAGCCGTTTTGATACTCGTAACGAAAATCTTAATTAATTCTTCTGTTTCCTCTAAAACATCATTTAGTAGTTCAGATTTTTTAATTAATGGTACTCGCTGAATGAGTTTTAACCATCTCTGGGTCTCCCTTAGTTCCTTTAATGAGATACGAAGCTTATGGATAAAGTCCTTTGGGGACTCCGCTGCCTGGGCTTCACCATGGTTTGGATAAGGCGAAGTTCCCGATCTTAACAATTGGCCCGCAACATGGTTGCCTGCTCTGGTATTTGGTAGTTGTTCAACGATCTTTATGATTCGCACCGAATACTCGAGCAGCCTTTCTTCCAGGTCATAAGTCTGTTTCTTCATCTTTTCCCATTCAACATTCGATGTTGGACGTTCGATGTTCGATGTTCATTTTTTTGTAACCGTGAACGGTTACTTTTTCCGATAATCGCCTCTAACCTTGAAACAGTTTGGGTCAGTTCCTCATTTACAAGGATATGATCGTAACGATGGGCCTGGGCCATCTCCGCCTCTGCGTTTTTCAAACGCCGCTCCACTGCCTTAGGCGAATCTGTGCCACGTCTTGTCAGGCGATTTTCAAGTTCTCTCGCATTTGGTGGCGTTATAAAGATTGAAACAGCTTCAGGATACTTGACAAATAGCTTCTTTGCCCCCTCAACGTCAATATCCAGCAACACGTCCTGCCCATCGTCTAACGTCTCCTCAATGTATGTGGCTGAAGTTCCATACAGGTGGCCGTGCACTTCTGCCCATTCGGCCAATTGCCCACCATCGATTTTCTTTTCAAAGGCGGCTTTGGTGATGAAGTAGTAGTCCACACCATCTTGTTCGTTGCCGCGAGGAGGACGGGTAGTGCAAGATATGGAATATCGGAGATCTCGTTTCTTTTCTAAGATCGCTTTTATGACGGTCGATTTTCCGGCCCCGGAAGGCCCGGAAATAATGAATAAACGTCCTTTCTTGTCCATAAGTTGAACTCACGTAACGTCTGTCGTCTGCCGGTTTTCCTGGCACTCACTTCGGCTCCGCGGCCTTTTTCTTCTCCTCCTTGAATTCAAAACCGGCCTCAAAACGCTGAGAAATCGTTTCTGCCTGAATAGCCGAAAGGATTACGTGGTTGCTATCTGTAACGATGATCGAACGGGTGCGCCGGCCATGTGTGGCATCAATCAAGCGTTTTTCCTCTTTTGCATCTTCCTTAAGACGCTTCATGGGAGCAGAGCCGGGGGTCACAATTGCGATTATGCGACTGGTGACGACCGTGTTTCCAAATCCAATGTTCAATAAAGCTGTCTCCATGATTTTTCTCCCTGGGTGATCACTGGTCATTAGTCATTTTGCACTTTGCATTAACCGTCAAGGCAAGCATTCTGCGTGCTCTGCGGGAGATTTTCTGCCCGCTATTCGATGTTCTGGACCTGTTCCCTAATCTTCTCAAGTTCACTTTTAAGCTGCACGGCTATATGGGATAACCGGGCGTCTCCCGCCTTGGAACCAATGGTGTTCACCTCGCGATTCAATTCCTGAAGCAGGAAATCGAGCGTCCTTCCAGCCGGGCCCTCTGACTCGAGCATGGTTCGGAACTGTTTCAAATGGCTTTCAGCTCGAACGATCTCCTCTGTAATATCGCTCTTGTCCGCCAGGAAAGCTGCCTCCTGCGCCAGCCGGTTTGGATCTAACTCTACCTTGCCTTCGGTAAGCACGGCTATCCGTTCGTTCAAGCGACTCCGGTATTCTGACAATACGGACGGGGCCAATACTCTTATTCCAGAGATCCCCTCCTCCACGGACAGGAGACGTTTCTGAAAATCATCGTAAATGGCCTTGCCCTCTGAAATCCGCATGACATCTACGCTTTCTAAAGCGTCGCTAACACAAGTTGAAAGGTCTGCCCACGTCTTTTCCAAATCTACCTCAGGTTCTGTTGCCGTAATGATCCCCTCCAAAGCAAGGAGGGTTTCCAGTCCGACCCTTTCTTCTATTCCCAGCGATTCGTTCAGTTTGCTCAAAGCATTGTAATAAGCTTTGGCCAGGGGCACATTCACTTCAATTTCCGGAAGCGTGCGAGAACCGTTCTTAATCTTAACAACCACGTCCACACGGCCTCGCGAAACCTTGGCTGCTACCAGCTTCTTTATGCGCTCCTCAAGAGGTCCGCCTGCGGCGAATTGAGGCATACGCACAGAGATCTCACAATAGCGTCTGTTCACACAGCGCATTTCCACTGTATATGAACACCCTTCGACCGTTTTTTCCGCCCTGCCAAAGGCCGTCATGCTCTTAATCATACAATCACCAGGAATCAAAATGCCTTAACTGAAACATATATCTGTCTCTAACAGATCTCAAAAAACCAACTATGGCCTCCCCAGCATAGTCCGGATAGGTCCAGTCCAGCGGACGAAAATCACCTTTATGGTAAATCAAAGTCAGGTCAGCATAGATGCCAGCCCTCAGATGGATACGGTGGGTGTAGTTTTTCCCGGTGGCCAGGACAAAGCGTTCTGCCAGCATATATCCCGGGTCGATATTGACCAGCCGCTTGCCTTGCCTTGAAAAGCTGCCTTCGAATCTATTGGCAAGAAGTTTAGCATCAGCCAGTTCCTCTTGCTCAATCAATTTGGAAAAAGCCAACAACCGCCTGAAAAGAGGGCTACCCATCTCAGCCGTATAATAATCTGTCTCATTGAAGGGTAGCCAGGGACTCACCATATCAACTGATCCCCAGGATTCAGACAGACCGCGAAATACCTCCTGGAGGAGGTCCTTGTCCCGCATAAAGACACTAATAACCAATTTGGCAGGTTTTGGTTCGCAAGGAATGCTCATGAATGATGGATGCTAGGGTCGCCCCACACTGGTATACTGGAATCCCAGGGCGCGCATCCGCTCCGGTTTATAGATGTTTCGCAAATCCACAACGATTGGTCGTTTCAACAGGTTCTTCATCCTGTCCCAGTCGATATTTCGGAACCGATTCCATTCCGTGGCAAGGACCAAGACGTCAGCGCCTTCAGCAGCCTCATACGAATCTTTCCTGTAATCAATATCGTGAAGGTGTTCTTTTGCGTGGTCCATCCCGGCCGGATCAAAGGCTTGAATTCTTGCCCCTTTCTCCTGCAGGCCTTTGATTATGGGGATTGTGGGAGACTCTCGCATGTCGTCTGTATCTGGCTTGAAGGTTAGGCCAAGAATCCCAACCGTTGCACCCTTCAGGTCCCCACCTACAGCCGAGATAATTCTCTCGATCATTATCCCTGAGCGCTCATCGTTTACCTTGATCACCGCATCAACAATCTTGAATTCATATCCGTGCTGTTTGGCAATCTGACTTATGGCCCGTGTGTCTTTTGGAAAGCACGAACCTCCAAAACCAGGCCCTGGATGCAAGAACTTGGAGCTAATCCGCCCATCTAGACCCATGCCTTTGGCCACCTTGTGTACATCCGCCCCAACCCTCTCGCATATGTTGGCCATTTCATTGATAAACGATATCTTCGTGGCCAGAAAGGCGTTGGAGGCATACTTAATCATCTCGGCTGTGGCTATGTCGGTGATCACAAACGGAGTTTCAATGAGATAGAGGGGATTGTAAAGGTCCTGAAGGATAGCAATAGCCTGCTCGCTCTCGGCGCCGATGACAATCCGATTGGGACGCATGAAATCCTCTATGGCAGCTCCTTCCCTCAAGAATTCGGGGTTGGAAGCAACGTCAAAGGCACACGGATTGGCCTGGTTCTCCTTGATGATGCCCTCAATCATCTTCCCTGTGCCCACTGGAACCGTGCTTTTTGTCACCACCACCTTATATCCGTTCATGGTCTGCCCGATGGATCGGGCCACCTCTTCCACATACCTGAGGTCGGCGCCCCCGTCCTGGCCAGTCGGTGTGCCGACGGCAATCAAAATCACCAATGCATTTCGCACGCTTTCCTTGATATCAGTGGTAAATGAGAGGCGCCTTTCATTGACATTTTTGTGAATCATTTCCGAAAGACCGGGTTCATAGATCGGAATCTTACCATTGTTCAGCATGCTGATTTTTGTTACGTCATTGTCCACACAGGTGACTCGCAGTCCAAATTCGGAAAAACAAGCCCCAGTCACGAGCCCAACGTATCCCACGCCAACCACACAAATGTTCATTTATCGTGTCCCATTGAGGTTCTTTCCAAAGTACCGTGCATTATTACAAAAACAGACATCCTAAATCGATTTTCCCGCCCCCTTCTGTCAAGCAACATGGAATTCATATTGCGGAGTATGGGGATGGTGGCAACAAGTCATACGACCAGTCTGTCTTCAGACCCTTGGTGGCAGCATACTCCTCCACCTTGGGGGGAACCACGTAGGTCAAAAGGATTGGGATAACCTCGGCGCCAAGAAAACCCTTAAGCCTTTTCAAAGCGCGAACAAAACGATCCACGTCCCGGCGGCCAAGCTGTGCCTTAGCCTCGCCAATCACGTAAACTTCATTCCCATTCCGCTTGCCCTCGCCATAAATATTCACTTTTTTCGTATTACCTTTCTGCTTCAGCACCTATTTCGCTGAAGGTATGGTCCACCTTAAACAATACAGGCCTGCTTGAATCCCCTATTGAGTCTTCAGAGACACGCATTGGCAGATCCAATTCAAGGAAGTCAACCTCTGCACCATCCGGAATTTTATCCAACATTTCAGTGTTCTTAGTGAGGTATCTTATAAAATCGAATGTTAGGGAGATATTCTTCTTAACTATTTCATTCTTTGTCATTTTTTCAATCTTCTCTTGTATCGGTCTCTATACCACTTCCAACGATCCTTATCCGCAATCTGTCTTCACCAATAGGACTTATGATTTTCGTAAACTCTTTGGTTGCCATGATTAAGAAGTTATCATATTCTGAATAAAAATTAATCTAACATATTGAGGTCATATGTCAATTTAAATGAAATCGCTCCGCGATTTTATCTGCCGTGACGCTGAAGCTTGCAGTGGCTTTTTTTCTGTGGTAATTTCAATCTTAACTGAGCGAAACATATATTAGACTCAGACTTCATCCTCCGTGATCTTTGGGTTGCAACTCGTACCTGCAACGGTTACAATTTATTCATGATCAAGAGTTTTGTTCACAAAGGTCTGGAGCGTTTCTATCGCACTGCAAGCAAGGCTGGGATTCAGGCAAAACACGCCAAGCGATTGCGGTTGATCCTATCTAACCTGGATCAGGCCGAAAACGTCGAGCACATGAATTTGCCTGCCCTTGCCTTGCATGAACTGAAAGGCGACCGCAAGGGTTTGTGGGCGGTGAAGGTAAGTGGCAATTGGCGCGTAACGTTCCGTTTTGTGGGTCGGGATGCCGAGATCGTAAATTATGAGGATTACCATTGACGAGGTGGCGCTATGACTATGCATAATCCAGCCCATCCAGGCGAAATTCTTAAGGAACTGGTGATTGAGCCCTTGGGGATGTCCATCACGGACGTGGCCCGACATGTTGGCGTAAGCCGGAAGACGGTTTCCAGGGTTCTCAATGGACGTGGCGCTGTGACGCCGAAGATGGCGTTGCGTCTTGAATTGACCTTTGGCAAACCTGATGCGGCGCATTGGCTTCGCTTGCAAAGCGCGTACGATCTCTGGCAAACTAAACAGCATTCCGTTGATATTCATGTCACGCCTGTTGAGATACATGCGGTATAGTCTCAAATCCCAAAGGGCCTAACCAATAAAGATTGACACGGCCCTGGAAAAACCTGTGGCGATTTTTTCCAAGGCCGTGCCCGGCTATACGTTGGGCGTTGTTGGACGGCTTGTTGTTCCGCATGTTTGAAGCAGGTTACCCCTGGCATTGGGCAGACAGGTATGACGAAATTCCTGCATTGCATTGACCTCGTCCAAGAGGAGGTTGATTGACTATCACCATTTGTGTGCAGACAATGTCTTGACTCAATTAGGGTTCAAAATTATACGTGTTTTTGTTCTCCATAATTCTTTTCTTGAGGCAACATTGCCGATATGAGCCTAGCCACAAAAGCTGACCAACGATACAGCTATGAAGATTACAAAAATTGGGGAGATGAAACGCGCTGGGAAATCATTGATGGCAGGGCATATGCAATGGTTCCCGCTCCTTCAACCAGGCATCAGGATGTTTGCGGAAACATATTTGCGATACTGAGAAGCCAACTTGCGGACAAGAAATGCAAAGCCTACATCGCGCCTACAGACGTTGTACTGGACCAACACAATATAGTCCAGCCTGACGTCATTGTCGTGTGTGACAAGAATCAGATTACAAGGGAAAATATCCAGGGTCCCCCCGCCATCATATTCGAAGTCATCAGCCCTACGAGCACAAAGGTGGATAGACTCACCAAGCGAGGGCTTTACCAGAAATTCGGGGTAAAAGAATACCTTATCGTATATCCTGAACTCGGTATGGTTGAGCGATTTACGCTGGAGAAGCACGCATATGCCCCCACGGAATATATTCTTGATAGCCATGATGAAGAATACAACAAGGAACTCAGGATAGAGCTTTGTTTCGAGGACGCAGGGATCTACTTAAAACTCCTTGATATATTTGAACAATAAGGCCACTCATGTCCCTTTCCGTATGTGTCATATGCTTCAACGAAGAGCAGAATATCAGGCGATGCCTTGAGAGTGCGTCGTGGGCCGATGAAATTCTAGTTGTGGACTCCATGAGTGAGGACAAGACAGTCGAAATTGCCAAAGAATACACGGATTCAGTATTTCAAAGGCCTTGGACTGGGTATGAGGACCAAAAGAATTTCACCCTTTCAAAGGCAAAGGCTGACTGGGTATTAAGCATCGATGCTGACGAAGAAATAACCGAAAGTCTGTGCCGTGAGATCAAAGCTGAAATAGAAAAGACAGATGCGAAAGATGGATATCGGATGCCTCGACGCTCATTTTACCAGGGGAGATGGATAAAGCACAGTGGTTACTATCCTGACAAGCAACTCCGACTGTTCAAACGCGACCGAGGTCACTGGACGGGTGGGAGAGTACATGAAAGGGTTGAGGTACAAGGAAGTGTTGGGGATCTAGAAAACGATCTTTTACACTATCCTTACCGGGGCGTCATTTCCGGACAACTTCAAACAATGGACAATTTCTCCGGCCTGACGGCAAAAGATATGTATGAAAAGGGAAAACGTTTCCACGTTTCCTTGCTTCTGCTACGCCCTCTATTTAAATTCATGGAGGTCTATCTGCTCAAAAGGGGTTTCTTGGATGGCCTGGCCGGGTTTGTCATAGCCATATCCTCTGCATACGCCATGTTTGCCCGTTATGTCAAACTCAGGGAGATTGAAAATCATCTTGGAATTCAAGCCTCAGTGTGATTTTTCAGCAAGTACGTTATTCAGAATGGGCCTGCGCCTATTAGACCTACCATGCCAAACTGGCAATCAAGATTTCACTTCTGTCTGACATGAAAATAGCGATAGTGACCCCTTATTATGGTTTGGTAGGAGGAGCCGAGGCCTTTGTTTCCGAACTCTGTCAGCGATTGGCAGCTCACAAAGGATTTCAACTTCATGTCTTCGCCAATAAGTGGCACAAGGGTGACGCCCCAATTGTCTTTCATAAAATCCCTATTCTTATCTTCCCTCGCTTGTTGCGACCCATCAGCTTTGCATATTTTGTACAGAAAAAAATCCAGGCGGGAAGTTATAGCTTGATCCACAGTCACGATCGGATTTTCAAGATGGACCTTCTTACGATGCACGGTATTCCCCATAAAACATGGATTAAAGAAGCCAGACGTAAACACATGAGCCTTTTTGATCGGTCCATGGCCTGGGTGGAAGCAAAGGGCCTGAACCAACACATGCCAATGGTTTTACCGGTTTCTACACTCGTTAAGGACGAACTCCTCAAAATCTATGACATTCCAGAATCTAAAATTCGTGTGGTGCATCCTGGCATTTCACCGCATCGCTTTGGTGTCTTAAATCCAGAAAGCTGCCGGCACGAAATTCGTCAACGCCACAGGTTCTCTTCAAGTGACGTCGTCGTCTTGTTCGTAGGCATGAACTTTGAGATCAAACGGTTAGAGCTAGTCTTAGAGGGTCTCGCCAAGTCGGTTGCACAAGAAAACGGCAAGTCTAATTTCAAGCTCCTGGTAGTAGGAAAAGGAAAAAAGAAACGGTACCTAGCTATGGCTCGTGACTTGGGAATAGCCGACCGAGTCGTCTTTGCGGGGGTAACGCACCGAATCGAAAAATATTACTTGGCCAGTGACATCTTTGCCATGCCGTCTGTGTTTGACACGTTTGGAATTGCAGTGCTTGAGGCTATGGCGGCAGGTCTTCCCATTATCATCACCCGAAAAGTCGGTGCGAAGGATCTCATAGAGCCCGGAATTCATGGGTTTGTACTTCCAGAAAACCCCTCCGCCTTCGATCTAAGCCAAAAGCTTGCATTCCTCATGAATAAAGAAAATCGTATGAAAATGGGCGAAAATGGGCGACAGGTAGCACTCCGCTATACCTGGGATAAAACTGCTGATGAAGTGGCAGACATCTACCATCACCTCGCCGGTTGTAGGACTCCTTAATGCAAAGAGCCGCATGAACAGGGACATTATGCGAAATACGAAAAACGGAATTTGTGTGGAAGAAAGACTTTGGGGCCGTCTATCGCTGCCCAAAAGGTGGACTTGGCTTTCCAGACCCACATCCTTGTGGAACAGAGACGGCAAGATTCACAAAACATTCAATTCTAGTTCGCCTGCCTCACCCATATGAATATTTACACCTATATAAGGTCGCAATCAGAAAAACTCAAGACAGGTCGAGACCGATTTGATGTCTTGAATCAAAGCGTACCCCTATTGATAGGAATATTTATTTTTTTAAATCCTTTTCCACACATAACCACGATTAAGGAAGTATGCTTTTACCTGTCTACCTTCTTGGTGACTGTCTTTGTACTTCTAAGAAAGAGTGAATTTTCAATTAGAACCCCCCTATCCCTTCCCTTTCTGCTTTTTGTTTCCTGGGCCCTGCTGACCACATTCTTCGCACTCGACAAAGAAAATAGTATTCATGATATATACTCCCACTTGCTCAAGTATCTCATATTGTACTATCTTATACTCAATTCCTTCACCTCAAAAGACGGACTCCATCGCCTTTCGTGGCTTATAGTGCTCTCGTCGTCGCTTTTTTCCCTAGGAGTGCTATTTTATGATTATTTTGTCCTAGGCAACAGAGTAACAACGCGGTTTGGTTTGGCTTTCGTCCAAACTCCAACCAACCTTCTTGGCATCATAACATTGTTTGGTATAATCCTTGGCCTATACCTTCTCCTCACGGAATCCCGATTATCCAGAAAAACAGTCCTCCTTTTTTGTCTTTTACCACTACTTGCTGTAACGTTTCTGACCCAGACACGCAGCAACGTAATTGCATTGGCCGCTGCATTGATGTTATTATTTCCAATACGCAAAAAAGCCGTCCTTGTTTTACTAGGAATCAGTTTGGTGCTTACGGCTATGACCCATCATACTTATCGTTGGCACCTTGGCCATCTGTTGAACAATGAACGCCTTGGGCTAAACCACATTACCTATGAGGTACTAAAAGATTATCCGGTAACCGGCATAGGCTTTGGTATGCTTACATATGGAGATAAGGTTGACTTAGAAGCATATAAACAAAGAGTATCTGATGGACATAAACCGATTTATGCTCTCGATTATCCCCATAATATGTTTCTCAGTATTGCTGTGAGGGTCGGTGTTGTAGGATTACTACTATTTCTCTACATATTATTCATGTGTTTCAAGATGTGTTTCGAAATAGTACGCAAGGGAAAGGATACTTACATAAGGAAATGGGGCTTCTGTGTCTTGTCTTCTCTCGTAATGTTCCTGATAAAAGGATGTTTTGAGCCGGTTTTAACTCATCTGACAGAGGTTGTGCTCTACACGATATTTGCAATGATATCTATCTTGTGGCGTCTTAACAGAGCATCAGCGACCTGACCTGGCTGCGTCTTCAATAATTGAGAGCAAAAACGCTAAATGGACCCATGCCCATGCTCGTTGTCGGTCGCCCATAGATGAGGACGCCTCCTTCATTCATAATTCTATGGGAAAAGACATCTGAGCTTGAGGTTTCATCTCGTCAGTCGCCTAACTGTCAGATAATTGCAGAACTTCACAGGTTAGACGTTGACCCAATTAGGATAGCATCCACCGCGTTTTCGTTTTGCATCACAGCAGTTAGAAAGCGTTTTTGACGAAGAAAGTGTCTTGTCATCACAAATGTTTGCTGAGAAAGACATAATAAATACCGACAGTTTTATTTCAATAGCAGACATTGCAATGACTGAAGACATGAGTGCACCGCGTACCTATAGGAGAAAATATCACAAACTGCTGTCTTGGCTAACCAGGAAAACACGCTCCTCGCGAAAGCTGGACTGTGCAGAACGACTCGCTTTTGTAATTCCAGGCAGGGATGAAATAATTTTTTTTGTTAAGACCGATTTCTTGGCCCATTTCATGTCTTCTATCAGGCCCCACTTAAGGCAAAAATACAAAATCATAACCGGATCGTCCGACTATACGATTCCATCAGGGGGCGCCGGGGATTTCACTGTACTTTTGGATGATAATCTTCTGGTTAGCTGGTACGGCTATAATATCGTGACGAACCATCCTAAACTGAAGCCGATACCCTTGGGAATACCAACCCTGCGAGCGCTGGAACTCGGTCATCAATTTGGCGACAACAGGTTGTTTCTTCGCAAATTGAATGAGTTTCGGCAAAATCCAGGGCGACACAAAAAACCTAAACTGATCTATTGGGGTTCACCCGGAAACACAACTCCCTCCAGGCGTGAGATCTTCAACAACACGATACGAAAAATAGAATATGTCACCATAACCGAAAGAAGAGACTACGAAGACTACTTAACTGATTTGGAACAACACAAATTCGTGATCTGCCCCGAAGGAAATGGGCTTGATACCCTCAGAGTCTGGGAATCCCTTCATTTCCGAGCAATCCCCGTCGTCAACAGAAGTGTTTATATGAGTCTCTATGATGGAGAGTTCCCGATTCTCTACGTAGACAAGTGGCCGGAACTCGACCATTTTACTCCTGACTTCCTAAATGAGGAGTACGTCAAGCTCATGGAAATACATTATGAGGACAAGCTGCGGTTTGAGTATTGGGCAGATGCCATAATAGGAAATACACAAGATTGGAGGAGAATCGCCTCGTCATGAAATGCTGAGGAAGGTTCACATCAGGATTCAGGAGGATATGTACTAGCCATGCACAACATTCCAGAATTCATTTACGTTCGGACGCCACCCGTCTCTTGCATAATCATGAAGAAAAAACTCCCTGCCTACATGATTATTGTGGAACAAAATATCTATCAGACACAGAAAGCTACTATCAATACAATGGATTTCCTTTGCTCCTTCAATTACGCTCAAGTAATCAAAGATATTTCTTGTTAGCCCCTTCCGAGCTCTAACTACTGTCTTATTATCAGTGTACCTGCCGTCAATGCGATAGCCCCGCTTCCAGTCGTCGTGTACAAAAATATAGTCATCCCCATCACCGCACAATTTCCTCTTTAGTTTCTTCTCTCTCGCAACGTCACGATTCAGCCCAAAATTCGTATATCTCAATTGCCTATCCAGCCCAGCCTGATAGTAAAAGACGTCAACCCAATGCATTCCTGCAGGGTAATCCCTGTTATGGACTGTTCCCAATATCAGTGCTCCCTTCTGCTTGGCGATGTTAAGGGCTTTCTTGTCGGAATGTGCGGCGATAACCTTCAGGTTACTGACATCTCTGTACATGAAAGAAACTGTCCTTTTGTTGCTACTATAACAAAGCAAGCATACTTTCGCATATTTCGAACAAAGATGTCTGACCAGGCCGTTGCATATGAAATGGTCTCCCAGGCCCAAATGGTGAAAAACATACAGCTCTTTCTGAGTGCAGGTACTCCCCCCACGCTTTCTCTTCTTCTGCTTCGCAAAAAGACTTCCAACACTGAACATCTCTTCGTGTCCACCCAAAGCCCTGTACACTAAGCCGCAATACACTTAGGCTGCAATTCCCTATTCCAATCAACCTGGGCTTTCCTCTTGTCAAGATAGCCTTAGCTGAACGATCAAATACTGCTACCTTCATTCACGATCTGTCACCGCCTACGCATAACCACAAACCCCGGACTCACCGGTTCACCCAGTTCAACCTCTAACGTCCAGCAAGGAGCTGGCTCCAGCAAAAGCGATCGCAACAATCTCATTTTCTCCGTATTCCAGTCATGAGCCATAAGTATCGTACCCGCCCTGCAAAAGGGTTCAAAGAAGCGGTATTGTACTAATGTTTCCTCTCCATCCTCTGCTCCGTCCAAGAAAAAGCATTCAACACAATTCTGATCAATATGGGCTCTGAAATCTTCAATCCGCCTGCTTCTTATCAGCTCAACAAACGGCATAAGCTGCTGAAGATGTGTTTTATAGAAGTTCTTTGCATGTTCATAGCGAGAGACGTCCCTCTCCATTGTGATGACTTTGCCCCGGCCTAATTTCGCAAAAGCGCTTGCAAGAAAATACGTGCTCCCGCCTCCTGTGAACGTTCCGACTTCAAAACAATGTGCAGGCTTGAACCTTAGGATGCTCTGGTATAACTCCTTTCTCTCTGCGAGAAACATCTGACCGGGATTGCCTTTACACCCTTCAAAAAAGAATCTGTCCTGCTTCGACAACAAAAACCGGTCAGTCAAATAGTACCTCAGTTTCTGTCGTCTGTTCAATTCATCGTAATGGTGCAGCAGTTTCTTTCGATACGTACCCATCACTTTCCTCCACGTGGAAGTGGCATATTAGAAAGCCTACTGCCATTGTCAAGGCAGAACTCCAATGACCGCCGAATGACTCAGCCCGTTCCGCCATTACTTATGCCTTCCTCAAACCGTTTTTACAGTAATACGGGATATATCTTCTCATAAAATAGTCCACGTTGGAGCCCTTTTTCCAGTGCCTGTCTCCCAATTCCGTGGGATGCCAAACATGTAGCGCTCTGGCACGACCTATGACAGACCTGCCATAGATTCCTGCCCGGACAAGCCTGATTCCCAAATCCTCATCTTCCCCGCCCCAACCGACGAAATTCTCGTCATAACCATTCACACGTTCAATATCTTGGCGATATATTGAAAAATGCCCCCCAAGGCTCTGTTTTTTGCGGTTTGCCAAGTGCAGCCTGAATAGAATTGTGCGCTTAATGAATCTCCGATGAGCTCTGATAGTCTCTCTATCAGGTATCTGCCCATAGAGATTCTCAAGCAAATCCGCTGTGATAGGCGAATTGAATACTCTACTGGATTCTTCTTCATTCAAGTATTTATACCAAGCAGCGACAAACCGCCCCAGCCGTGCTGCCATCAAATGACATTTTATCGTATCGGGGAAAACTAGGAAGTCGCAGTCAAGAAAAACCAAATAATCTCCGCGGGCATGCCTTATGCCATTATTTCGGGCTGCCGCTGCTCTGAAGCCTTTTTTGGGTTGCCACACGTACTTGATTACAAAATCATAGTCACGAATGATTTCTGTTACCCTCTTCACTGCATCTTCGGTCGACCCATCGTCAGTAATAATAACCTCATCAAAGTCCCTACTGCAACTTTGCAGGGCATCAAGGCAGCATTTTAGGTGCTTCCATCGCTCGTAAAAGCAAACAATCACACTAGTCATGCCGCAAAGCGTCAGCCTCCTTACAGCAGTCCCATCTTCTTCTTAAAGTTATACACGATGCGACAAAAAAATGCCCTTTTGCTTCTCTTATAGGCCGGTATGGTCACAGAAGTTCTGTCTCGATCCTCATTACCATACAAACGAATCAATTCTGACAAGTGGGGAAACAATTGATATCGATACAGCACTAATTTTCTGGCTTGCTCCAAGGCTGGCAGTCGTTCTTCCCAGCTCTCTTCATCAATAATACGTCTTATTCTTTCGACGCAAAGGCCAGGATTGCCTATGTCAATCCTAATGAATGATTCCTCGGGAAAATATTTCTCAAGGTTCGTACATCCATAGTAGATAGGCACAGTCCAGGTCAAAAAACAGTCCGATACCTTCTCAGTCCAGTAATCGGCTCCGCTCGTGTTTTCTATAGCAAGGGAAAACTTATATGGAGCAAGACCATCGCCTTTGTCCTCAATGAATCTGACAGCTTTTCCGTACAAATGTATATCTCTCGCGTTATTCCCTTGCATACATTCTAATAAGGACCATCTTTTTATGTGCCCTGGCAAATCTTTTGCATCACCGACAATCCATGAAACCTTCTGTGTTTTCGAAGGAATAGGCGACGATATCAATTCGTCAAATGTTCTTTTAACATGCCAGGGAATTGCAGGATGTGAAGTGATATACTTTCCGTCATTTGACGGCATGTAATGGGTAAATATCTTGCAGAAATGTTCATGCTTTTCAACCATCCAGTCTGTAAAACCTTTCATATAAGGTTCTTGCATTATTGCCCATACATTCCCCTCAGCGCATTGGACGGAAGTACCCCATTTCATTGCGTTGTTGAGTACAATAAGAAAATCACACTCATCAACTGGATCGACCGTGAATTGGATTCCATCCCAAACCCCCTGTCCTCCCGGAGTTTGGCGCATGAGGTCCGGCCAATCCCAATTCTTAATTATTCTTACCAGTTTCATAAATATCCTAGATCACACCCGCTTTATAACTCCTTTTTGTGTATCCTATAGAATTCTTCATTAGCATACTGAATCGGTCCTGAGTCCTTCATGGACACAGGATAATCGAACATGGCTTTGACGCCGTTCTCGTCCCGCACATATTTTTGCTTGAACATAAATTCTCTATTAAACAGGGTGTATTTGCTATCACCTATGCATCTGATATTGCATGGTCTGTATTCACTCGTTCTGTTGGAGTAGTTCAGGAATTCGTTCACTTTATGGTTATCTATCGGTCTTCCGTACTTCTCCAAGTATCGCCACGACAAGTCGCCATCCTCCTCACCAATACCTAACAACCGTTCGTCGAAGTACCCCAGTTCCTCTATTTCTTTCCTGCTAATAACAAAATGGGACCACGAGTTGTTTATGGTGAATGTCCTACCGCCATTACTCCTCAATCTCATTTTGACTTTGGCTATAGCGTCGCGTTTCTCGATCATGATATCATCGTTCAGGATGAGGATATGATCATGGCTGGCATGAATGACTATAGTATTCCAAAGCTTTGACACTCCACGGAAAGTTGGAAATATCACCGGATATACATTCCGCTGCGTCGATAGAAACTCCAAAATACGCTTCCGATAATCCTCTCCGAACACCTTGTTGTGTTCCCCATTGATGACGACTATCACCTCCGTGTTGCTGTCAAACTCTCTGATTCTGGACAAGAGCCGAACAAAATAGTCGTCAAATCTATCCTCGAAGGTAGTTATCCCAATAGAGATATCATTCAATGAAGCATCCCTCTTATGCATATTCTTGGTCACTTTGGCAGTGACATGCGCAATTCCATGAGTGATGGAAAAGTTCCTCTCTCTGTGAAGATTGAACAACGTTCCGTAGGGAGAGTTCTTATATTCTTCCCTAGCCCGTTGGACGTGCTCACCAACGTCGCCATTGACACTGAAGGAATCCGTCTTCAAATAGTCCCCAAACTGGGATAGGTCTCTAAAAACTTCAATGTTGTGCCTTTTTGTCAATATGGAAAGAATTGATTGGTCGTGCCTGTGATCAGCAAATTCTGGAAAATTGTCCAAGCCGCATGTATTTGGCCTATCAGTTAAGATCCTTGCATCTTGGCAATATGAGAGCCATTCTTCCACAAAGGCTATGTTTCTCTCATTTTTCAGATAAACCTGATAAGTCCCCGCTACTTGCCCACCGTTGTGGTACTCTTCCGTATCAGCACCCATCAGCACAAAGCAGTCCCTCTTCGTCCACCTTCGATTCAGGTGCTTTGACCCATCCTCTGCCCCTTTATCATGTACTTGAAAAACCATCAAATCAGCCCCTGAGAGGCAGATATTTATGAGAGGTTGCAAATCGTCGATGATTTCTAGACCACTGTCGCTATAAATAACAACATCTCCCTCCTGAATCTTGCCAAAGGTGTCAAGGATGTAGTACGGCTTCCATAGCCAATATCCAGCCCCTCTCTTCTGATCGAGAATGCTTTTGTTTTTCCAATAGAATGCTGTTTTCTTCAAGTCCCTGAAGTTGTACGATATGCATTCATCAATACCATACTTCAGCGCGGACCTATTGAGCCCTCTCTGGCTCTTATAGAAATTCGGAGTTGCAAAGTTGAGCAGATACTTCTTCATGATCTATTTTTACACCAGACCCGTTTCCTCAGTTAGAAACATGAAAATCGATGTTATCGAAAGCCCCTTTTGCAATAGCGAAGATATACTACTAACACCTAAGCAGAAGCTCTGCCTTTTTCGCCACCTCTTCTTTAACCTCCTCAATGCTCAGTTCATCCAAACAACGGCTCACTCCATTTCCGAAACAGCCTTTATTCTGACAAGGCACACACAAATAGTCTTTCGCAACCACACAGTGTTGTTCGCCCCTCGGCGCCCAATCCACAAACGAAGAAGGCCCGAAAATACTCACAGTGGGCGTGCCAACTGCCGCCGCAATGTGAATACCGGCAGTGTCCACCCCAATGCACAATGAGCAGACTTTCAGGATACCAGCCAACATACCTACGGATGTCTTTCCAGCCATGTTAAAAGTGTTCTTTCTACAACGTCTGACTATCTGTTCAGCACGCCGACTTTCATCAAGAGAGCCGGCAATCACTACCGACACGTCATATTCAGATGTGAGCCAGTTGATCAGTGGAACATAGTTGCCTAACCCCCATTCCTTGTATCTCCACAACGAAAATGGCAGGAGGGCAACGATGGGTCGGTCAGGCGGGACGTTCTCTTTTTTCAAGAGCGTAGCCGCCATCTGTTGTCTTTCTCGAGGGATATCATATTCGGGTACAACATTGTCTACTTGCAAATTGCAAGCCCTTAAAAGGCTAACATAATGTTCAGCCATGTGCCGGCCTGGCTTCTCATCAAACGTTACCAAATGGGTGAACAGACGATTGCGCCAAACTTTTCCATCAAAGGCATAGGGACTGATCCGCTGAGGTGCCCCGGAAAGGAACGCTAGCAGTGCTCCACGGGTTCCTGTTCTCAGGTCGATAGCTACGTCAAAACGGCATCTTCGAAGCCTCCAAAAAAACTCTTTCTGATATGCTATTTCCTGAACCAGACTCCTTTTTTCCTTATTTACGGAAATCAACCCCGTTGCCCACGTACAGCCCTCTATGAGCTCTCTGGCCTTCTCCCTCACTGCAACAACGATATTAGCTTCTGGAAAACTATCGCGTAGGGTTCTGATACATGGAAAAGAAAGAACCACGTCTCCTATATCTCCAAGCTGTATCAGCAAAACACTACGAATGTCTCTTGTTAAGGTGTTATTTCCTTTAACCAACATCAGACATAGCCCTCATCTTTCTTCCGGACATCCGCTAGTGTGCCAAGAAATCAAGCTGGCATAAACAAACAATTTCTCTCTTATGCCAGAGTGCAACCCAAGGGTAACCAGAACCCCCAGTAAGTTCAGGCATGCATTCACTAGCAAGCGAACAAAAACGACCAAGCATATGAGTGGATAACACCGTTTGTGCCATTTCTTGAAGTAGATATAGCGTGACCTGTAAAACATGATTCTTGATCTTACGTTGTGGCCCACACTCTGACCCTGAAGATGAAATGTCCTTGCTGACGGCACAAAGCAGACCTTCCATCCAGCATCCTTCATCCTGTACGCCCAGTCAGTTTCCTCCATGAAAAAGAAGTAGCTTTCATCCAACAAACCAATTTCATCCATGGCTTTTTTTCGAACCATCAAACAGGCTCCGATGCAAGACTCAACCTCAATGGGCTCCCCATATTGCCTTCTCTTGCTCGGAAACTTCTTGGGGAAAAGCACCCTCAGGAGAGTCTCATTGCAAAGCAAGGTGAGCAAGCTCGGGAAGTTAGCAATGGAATTCTGCTTAGAGCCGTCATCGTTTAATAACTGACCACAGGCCATCCCGACGTCAGGATTCGTTTCCATGAAGCCATATAGCTCTGGGACAGCTCCGCCGGTCAAAACAGCATCCGTATTGAGCAATAAAGCATAGCGCCCGCTCATTTGCCTGAATGCCTGGTTGTTCGCGGCGGCAAAGCCCAGATTCTCCTGGTTTTCAATGATTCTCACAATAGGGTAGTCTTGTTTCACGGCATTTAGACTCCCATCGTGTGAGCCATTGTCCACCAGCCACACCTCAAAGGCCATCCCCCTCATTGTCTCAAAAACAGAGGCCAAGCAACCAAGTAGAAGCTCTCTGGTATTCCAATTGACAACAATAACGGAAATATCCAATCAACTCCCCTCCAGCGGTTTTGCCTCGTCTATCAGCATAATTGGGATGTCATCCTTGATTTCATAAAGTAGCTTACAGTTATCGCAGATAAGCCCATCTTTTGTCTCATTAAGATAGATGTCCCCTTTGCACTTGGGACAGGCCAGAATATCCAGTAATTCCTGACTGATTGCCATATCTTTACCTCCTTTCCTGGTCCGGACAAGCCGGAAAAGCTCAAAGCTCAAGGCTGAAAACTGAAAGCTAAAGGGGCCTCTAAGTGGCGAATATTTCAGGCAAATTAAAGAGACTTTCGCTTTTTAGGCCTTTTCCATCCACGCTATGACGTGTCTGGAGAATTCCCTGAAGTCGTCAAAGCGTTGAAGCCGGTCAAACAACTTCTCCGCATCAAATTTGCCCGGCAAGTAGTCGTGGATCAACCTGTTCCTAAAAGCCGGCATCCCTCTGATTTTCTGAGCAAGCCCCTTTGGGATAATGCCTGATTCCGCAAGGGCCAAAATGGCCTCAGATTCACTGTCCCTGACCTTTGCCAGCCCCTTGGCAACAACGATGTGTAAGGAAATCCTTGTGATATCCTCAATAGCACACGCCAACGTGTATTTTATGGCCTTTGTTCTTTCAAAGTTCTTTCGATCTAAGAAAAAATCCGGCCCACCCACCTTCATAGCTTCAAGGTCCGACAGTTGGCGCTGCAAATTGTCCAGGTATTCTAACACCCTTTCTTTTCTCAGGATTCCCATCAGCCTACGCTCCTTATCTTCTCCGCCAATAATGAGTAGTACAAGGACAACAACGGCTTCATGTCGAAGTACCTGTATAAGATATTTGTCTCAAATTCCACCCTTGCAGATTCATCCCTGACAAAAAGCTCCTGCCCATAGCGCACCACTTCAAACTTCAACAACGTGGGCATCGTATTTAACAAGTGAAGGTCGACCTTGTGGCCGCCAACCATATCCGGTAAATTCTCCAACAATTCTCTATCTTTTTTGTGATAAAAGACATCATCCCCTTCTCTAACATAGCAGGCAATGTCCAAATCGCTGTGTGGATGGTCTAAGCCACTTGCCGTGGATCCGAAAAGGTAGGCGAACAAAATATCGGGATCCTTTTCTAACACCATGTTTAATTTCCGCAAGAGTCCTTTTTTCACTTTCAATTCCACAATTATCCCAGTATATTCTCCGCCCCAGGCGGACGTAGCGAAGCAGAGCTAGTTTCCCTATATTGCAATGGCAACCTCTCTTTGTCTTTTGCCAATCTCAGGCTGCGTTTTAGCAAAACTATTGATGTCCTCAGTCACCCTGTTAACCAAACGATTAACTTCTTCGGCAACATGTCCGGTGATAAAAGACTGCCCACACCTTTCACAAACATTTGCCGGAACGTTCTTCACAGTGATATTAATACCCTCCAATTCATAAGTAAGCTGAGTCTGCCCGTTCTTTATTATTCCCTTACACTCTGGACATTTTCTTGTTTTCGGCATTATTTATCACCTCTCTTCTTCCTACGTTGAAAATTGTGGGTCCACTCCTTCTTGTTGGGAATATAAACTGTTGGGATATAAATCAACTCCTCATCTGAATAATCACAAACCACATGTAATGGCAAATTATTCAACATTCTACCGTATACCAATACCCTGGACCTTTCCGGATATCTCTCTATGATCTTGCCACTCAACAATACGTAAACAACGTCTTCCGGTTCAACCCCCTCTTTCTTAGATTCTGTAATGGCATGACTATAATACTCATATTCCTCTCTTCGTATAAAACTTCGAATGGTTTCGATGTCAATCAATGCTATCTCCCAACGACTTTACAGTGCACACCACATCATCCCCTTCTCTAACATAGCAGGCAATGTCCAAATCGCTGTGTGGATGGCTCAATCCGCTCGCCGTGGATCCAAAGAGATACGCAAACAGAACATCAGGATCGTCGCCTAATGCCTTATTCAACTTATCCATAATTGTTTTTTCGATTTTCAACTCCACGACCTTATTTCCACCAGCAAAATGGTCATTCATAACTTTCAAATACAACTTTCCTCGCTCTATTATCAAACGTCACTCGATATCGGTCAAAAATATCCATCCAAAGCAAGTTAAAACCTATCCCTAATTTTGTGGAAAAGCCTATCTTCATTCCAAATTCATCCTCTCCTATCCTAATGCCGACCATATGCAAATAGATTGGAATGAAGCTACCATTGAAGGGCATACTTGAACTTTACAAAATGCATATCAACTCTTCCTCCGTAGGAACTTTCAAAAGAGAAATCACCTCCTCTTCCTTGTCCGCCTTTTTGGCCTTCTCTATCACTTCCGCAGGAGTCAAGGCAACTGACACGACTTCTTCATCCACAACACCAATGTATTTCCCGCCATATTTGGAAACCAGAAACTCAAAATTTTCTGTAATCCATTCTTGCGATTTTGTCATAATAATTTGCGGCTCCGTACCTCAATTCTTTGGTCTTAACTCACACGTATTTAATTCGCATTAATAGTAATGGGTTAGTGTAGATTACAGTAACTTCTCAAAAAGTCCGGGTTCTCGTCATTGCGAGCGAAGCGCCCGCCCTGGCGCGACATGGGAATAATAACCGGCGCTATATATGAACCCGGCCCGCCCTGGCGCGACAGAAGCTGGACCATGCCACAGAGAGAAAAACCCGGTCTGGGCCAGGGTCTGGGCCAGGGAAGCAATCTCCTTGGTAGCACTGAGATTGCGTCGTCGCTAACGCTCCTCGCAATGACCCGAAATCACAGTTTCAGGGAATTAGCAGGACTTATTAAGAAGTTACATCCATACCTGGTAAGAACCCGAATTTCTTTCTTATCTCTTTCGGTATAGTAATCTGGCCCTTAACGGTAATCTTTCGCATAATATCTCCCCCGGAGAGTTGTTATTACATTCTGTTGTTTGTAATACCACAAAAAGGGATGTCAACTCTTCTTATGGGTCAATGGGATATATGACTGGAAGCCTACGGGCCTGGGCGCCCAGTATAGGCCAAGCTCACCGAGAGCTAAGGTCTTCGCCATTGGTGATCTGGCGTCTGCGTTAGGAAAATGCCGGATTATACTGCTAACCTCAGGAATACGTTGAACTACCATATAACCTCAACGGGATACTTAGCAAAAAAGCGATCAGAACTAATCAGCGGAAGATCCTCCGAAATGCTCTGAGCAATGATTAGCCTGTCAAACGGATCACGGTGATGAAATGGTAATTCGACGACTACCGAAAGATGACTCAATTTTATATGCAATACGCGTACTTCGTTTTCTTTGAGCTGGTCCGGGATAAGCTCGGCGAACGGACGTAATAACTCCAGTTTCCCAAGACTCACTTTGATTGCGATCTCCCATAGACTTGCTGCGCTTAAAATGAGCTCATTATTTAGATCGGCTATGAAGTCCCGAGCAGTCACGCTCAACCTGCCGTCACCCACAATAAACCAAAGGAAACTGTTTGTATCAAGTAATGCACGCATTACATGTACTCCCGGAAATCCTCAAGAGGCTCATCGAAATCATTGGATATTTTTATGAGGCCCCTCGCGCTACCAAATTGACGCCTCTGTTTACTCTGAGTAATAGCGACAAGCTTGACCATAGCCTGTCCACCTTTGGTTATGACGATTTCATACCCGCCAACGGCCTGCTCGATAAGCTCAGGCAAACGTTGCATGGCTTGCTTTACATCAACATTGTGCATTCTAGTTTCCCTCCACAAAATTCCTTTGGTTGTTATAATATCATAAATCCGGAATCAAGAAAACAACAGGGTTACTGGCTCATAACCAGCATCCCGCACGTACGTAGTTATGCGACGTTGTGGATGTTTGGGATGGTTCCGCGCGCTGTGATATCCACGAGATATTTGTGAGTAGGTCAGGTTGCGACCAGCGGGAGCTACCTGACAATACCGACTACTCGACCAGGCCCTTAATCCACTCATATTCCCCCTGAAGACCATCCTGGATCGCTACCTTGGGCCTATATCCCAGCGTTTCTATGGCCTTGTTCATGTCCGCCGAGGTGTGTCTTACATCACCCTTTTGTACTCCCTGATAATTCACCTGCAACTCCGACCCCACTATCTCTTTGATGATGTCAATAACCTTGTTCAGGGTAATGCGCGAGCCCCCTCCGATATTAAACACTCCTCCTGGCGAGGCCTTTTCAAATGCCAGCCAATTTGCTTTCACAATGTCGTTAACATGAGTGAAATCTCTGCTCTGTTCGCCGTCGCCATATACCTCAAGAGTCTTGCCCTCCAGCGCCCATCTGAGAAAACGATGAAACGCCATGTCTGGCCTCTGCCGGGCCCCATAAACCGTGAAATAACGGAGTGAAACCGTTGGCACTCCAAAATTTTTGCAGTAAAGCCAACAGAGGTGTTCAGCAGCCAACTTGGAGACACCATAAGGAGAAACCGGGCAAGGAAGGGAAGTTTCTCTCATGGGAAGATCCGCGGTGTCTCCGTAGACAGAAGATGAGGATGCGTAAACAAATTTCTTGACCGGCCTTTCCTTGCATGCCTCAAGGAGCATCTGTGTCGCAAGTATGTTGTTATCAGTGTAGATCTTAAAGCTCTCTCCCCAACTCGCCCGCACACCGGCCTGGGCAGCTTGATGAAAAACCACGTCAACTCCGTCCAATAGTTTTGAGAGATTTACTTCCAGAAGGCTTCCTTCGATGAATTGAAATCTCTCCGCTTTTCTCATGCGGGCAATATTTGATTCTTTAATGGCCCTGGGATAGTAATCCATAAAACTATCGATGCCCGCAACAGTCAATCCCTTTTCAATCAAGTATTCACACAAGTGCGATCCTATAAAGCCGGCAGCGCCGGTAACCAAGCATTTCATTGTATATTTTCCCTATTCCTTTCATTGGAGATTGGATATTGATCATTGGGCATTGGATATTCTGCAACATCGACAAGCTTTTCAACCCCATCCAACACGTCTTCTACAGAAATCTGCTTCATGCAATCCTTTGTAGTGCATTCCCGTTTGAAGCAGGGACTACATTTCAGACCAGCCCTTATAACCTGATGGCCAGGCCCAAAGGGGCCGGTTCTCCGTGGGGCAGTTGGGCCGAAAAGAGCCACAACCGGGGTTCCCACTGCAGCAGCAAGATGCATTGGCCCTGTGTCAGTTGAAATAAGCAAGTCGGATTTCTCGTAGAGTGCGGCCAGAGTTTTTAACGTCGTCTCTCCGGCAAGGTTCACAGCCTCGCCTTTCATCATGGATATCATGTCCTGAATGATGCTGCGATCTTGCCGGCTTCCCGTAAAAACCAACCCGGCATTATATTGTTCAATCAGCCTGTCAGTCAATATGGAAAACTTGCGGGCGCCCCAAAGCTTTGTCTCCCATTTGGCCATAGGATGGATCGCCACGAGTGGTCTATGGCCCCTCAGTCCGTGTCGAACCACAAGGTCATCAGCCATGGCGCGATCACGATCGCCAATGGGAAGATCGTATACAATCTTACGGGACTGGATCCCCAAGAATTCGAGAAGCTTCATGCCCCTGGAAAGAGCGTGAATATCCATATTAACGGGCGGAACACGTTCATTGAGAAAATGATAACTGTGTTCCATATGTTCCATGCCTTTGTCATATCCGATTTTGCGCTTTGCCCTGACCAATCCGATCAGAACGCCACTTTTGAGCAAACTCTGAAAATCTAGCACGATATCATATCTTGTATCCCGGATTTCCTTTACAAAAGAGTATGCCTCACTGATATTGTCAAGACCCGAAGGCCCCAATAGACCTCTGGCCCAGCTTTTTCGCTTTGAGATCAGAACCCGGTCAAGGGCCTGATGGCCCTCAACAAGAGGAGATGCCGCCTCTTCTACGAGCCATGCAATGTGGGCATCGGGAAAATGCGTCCTCAGAGCATTTAAAGCAGGCAGAGTATGGATAACGTCTCCGATGGCGCTCATTTTGACAATCAATATGTTCATGGGGCTAGTGCCTTGTTACGTTTTTTTCAGCGAAAAATAAAAAAACTCTTAAACTCTGCGTCCTTTGCGTCTCTGCGGTGAGATACAAATCTTTTCTGCCAGAAAAACGCGAATTTCCCTTTGAAAGCACTAATGACCAGCGACCAATGACCGCTGACCGTTATTCTCAAGAAGCAGTTCCTCAGCAACGGCATAGACCATATCAACCGTTATCGCCTTCATGCAGCGGTGGTCTGTGGGACACTCGGTTTTGAGACACGGGCTGCACGGGACCGGCACGCGAACAATGTGACTCTTCGGGCTGCTGGGCCCTGTTGTGATCGAGTTGGTGGGACCAAATATTGCAACCAAAGGGACATCAAGCGCTGCTGCCGCATGCATCAAGCCGGAATCATTTGTTATGAAGAGTTGACATTTTTCAATTAAGGCCACAGCCTCACGAAGGTTTGTCTTGCCACAAAGATTTACGGATTTACCCTTCATTAGTTGACAGACCTGCTCTCCCACGGCTTGTTCGCCGGGTCCACCAAAAATCACTATCTTCGCCCCGGAGGACTCCTGTATTCTGTCACACAGCCTGGCGAAGCGTTCAGGAAACCAACGCTTGGCTGAGCCATATGTGGCCCCGGGGCTGATTCCTACCAATGTCTGTTGTCTTGAAATACTGTGTCTGGCCAGGATCTCACCCGCTAGCCTGCGTTCCTGTTCCTTCACCACCAAGGTGAGATCTCTCCCGTCAGGTTTTAGTCCGGCTCCCTTAAGAATGCCAAGATAATATTCTATTTCATGGACCTGCTTAAGACCGGGATCAAGACGAATAGAGTTTGTAAGCAAAAAATGCCGGCCGTCAGTGTTGTAACCGAGCCTATTCGGAATTCCGGCAAGATAGGCCAGAAGAGCAGCCTCAAAGGCGTTCTGCAAAAGAATAGCCAGGTCAAAACCACTCCTGCGCAAATCCTTTGAAAGGCGAACTTTTCCCAGCCAACCTGCGTGCCGTCCTCCATCATCGTATTGCAACACCTTATCAACATAGGGATTATTGCAAAAAACGGGAGCCACCCAGGGTTTGGCCAGAATGGTGATCTCGGCATCTGGAAAACTCTTACGAACCGCCCGAATCGCTGGAGTGGTGAGAATGGCATCTCCCACCCAGTTGGTGGAACGGATCAGAATACGCTTGATCTTGCAACAATCGAGTCTGGTTCTTGACATCAAACCATCCCTGAAAGATCAGGAACCAAGAAAGAAAAATTACCACGTGATGTTCTCAAGGCGAATGCCGCAACGCACAAAGTCCAGAGATCCTCAAATAGTTGAGTCGTTGAGTCGTTGAGTCAGAAAATAAGCATGTTAAATCAGTATATTAGAGCTTCAACTACATCAAGTGTCCAATTTTTATGCAAACCATATAAATTCAAATAATGATAACCACTTAACTAATCAACTAGTCAACCACTTAACGAGGTCTGTATTAGTGAATATAGGCATTTGTCTTTCCTGGTCAGGAATCCGGCATCCTGGATCTGGCATCAGGTATCGTTCTTCAAACGAATGACCAATAACTATTGACCAGTAACTACTGACTACTGCTCTCTTGGCCAAGGGCAATACGGTCTTGTTTTCCAACGCTGATGGACCCAGAACCACTGATCCGGATAGCGGCGAACAAAGGACTCGATAATCCTGTTATACCCTTGTGTGTTGGCTTCTATATCCTTTCTCATGTCTCCGGTCTTGACAAGCGGGACTTCCTGCCCAAGTTCTGCTTTGAAGCCCCATGTCTCTCGCACTAGAAACAGCGGAACCACTGGCGTTTTAGTCTTTAGGGCCAGAAGCGCCAGCCCTTTACTCGTACAGCATATGCGACCAAGGAAGTCGACAAAAACCCCTTCATACCAATCAACGTTCTGGTCCATTAGTAATCCGACTATATTTCGTTGTTTCAAGCTTCCCAAAACCGTCCGCATTGAATCCTTAGGGATCAGTCTGCCGCCAAAACGGGTCCTCAGCTTTCCAAAAAATCCCTCAAGTGGCAGGAAATCAAGCGGACGAACAACAATGCTGGTGGGATAACCTGTCATGGCCGCTATGATAGTCAGAAGTTCCCAGTTGCCAAGGTGGGCAGTGAGGATTAGCACTCCTTTGTCCTTTTCATACGCACTCCTGAGGTTGGACAATCCTTCGATTCTGAAATACTTGTCAAAATCTTTTCTCTTCAACCTCAAGGACCATCCTATCTCAAACACAACCCGCACGAGGTTTTTAAAAACCTGTCGGCCGAGTATCCTAATCTCAGTTGGGTTTTTCTCATTGGCAAAGGCATAGGAAAGGTTATCCAGAGCAATCTTCCTGTGCTTCTTGTCAGCCAGAAACATGACACGCCCGATGACATCACTCAATCGCGAAGCCCAATTCCTCGGAATAAGGCCTAAGAGGCCGATCAAGGTCGCAATCAGATGGCAAATGGTTTTCTGTATGTCAAGCATATTGATGAACGAACAAAAGACAGAGATGTGAGCCTGCTAACATCTGGGACACAACGCTGACAGCTTCTGGTTTAGGTAGTTACTAAAGGCATTTTCCTCATCCCCAAAAGAAACTCTTATCCCGAGCGCCAGGAGCTTGATCGGCCAGGAAACCCTATGAGCGACACGGACATAGTCTTTCTCAGTTGTGACCACGTGTTCCGCACCAGACTGGTCCGCTGATCGCCGAATCGTCTGCAAATCCTCATCTGAATACTTGTGATGGTCAGGAAACGAGAGGAATCTTGCCATGGCACACCCCTGGTTTTCGATCATCATTCGAAAATCTTCGTTTCTGGCAATCCCGGAAAAAGCAAGGACCCGCCGTCCTCTTAAAAAATCAAGATCATAGCTAACTTTCTCTCCCTTGGCAGAGGGCGAAGTTCTGACTTCAGTCAGGACGTCGGGAACATGTATACACTGAAAAACAGGCCTGCCTTTTGTCAACGCATTCAATACCTGATAGCCTGAAGGCAAAGCAACAGGGTCTGATCTGGTTAGAACAAATGCGTCACCGCGTATCAGTTGTCTTAACGGTTCTCTGAGTATTCCTCTCGGGAGAAAATGGCCGTCGCCAAAAGGGCAGACAGCGTCTAACAGCACAAGATCCAAATCCCGATCCAGTTGTAGATGCTGAAATGCGTCATCCAACACAAGTATTTCAGATCCAAATTCCCGAATTGCGAGCATGCCGATTTCAAACCGATCCCTGCCCACAAGCACTGGCACCCCGTCGAGCTTGAGGGCCATGAGATACGGTTCATCACCCGCTGCCTCAGGGCTCATGTGTATTCTTTGCCCGTCACTCACAACGCCGCCGGATTTTTCCTTGCATCCTTTGTAGCCTCTGCTGAGCACAGCCACCTTGTAGTCCAGACCCTTCAGCAAACCGGCCACGTGGATTGTCAATGGCGTTTTTCCAGTACCGCCGACAGTGACATTACCTATGGATATTACCGTACACGGCAGTCTTCTCGATTTCAAAATCCCTTTCTTGTAAGAAAGGGCCCTCAGACTTACAGTACCAGCATAAGCAAGCGAAATGAGGTAAAGGGAAGTCTCGAAAAACGATGTAAATCGGGACTCGCTTCCGTGAATCATAACAGATTCTATTTTTTTCCGAAGGAAACTCACGTCGTACAAGTTCAGCTGTCTGTTTGTTGATAGGTGAACTATTACCTCAAGTCTTTAGAAATCCTTCTGAGATCTTCAGTGTCCTTTCCACAGCTCCTCTATTGCTTTCAAACACCTCAGAGGCACGCTCCCCCATTCGTCTTGCTTTGTTATTGTCACTCAGAAGAGCAGTTACTTCTCGAAAAAGCCCTTCACCATCGCTTACTCGAATCGCCCCCCCGGATCCAATGAGCATTTCGGCTATTGACGGGAAGTCACTCATATCAGGGCCAAAGAGGACCGGTTTCCCCAGCGCTGCAGGTTCCAGCGGATTGTGCCCGCCGGACCTCACCAGGCTCCCCCCAACAAAAGCGATATCTGCAAGAGCATACAATCGCCCCAGTACACCCATTGTGTCCACCACAATCACATCGATCGCACCCGCTGAGGAAACTTGCTTCAACCCGGTCATCAGGGCCACAGTTCGTCCGGAGTGCGCAGCCAGTCTGTAGACAGCGCTCGCGCACTCAGGGTTTCTTGGCGCAATCACAAGGACCAGCTTATGGAACTTCCTTTTCAATCTGCAAAAAACGTCAAGAACAATGGACTCTTCTCCTTCGTGTGTGCTGCCAGCCATGAGAATTTTGTGGCCAGGCGCTATCTTCAGGGATTGCCTTGCACTCTCTATCTCATTACTGGACACACAATCGATTTCCTGATCAAACTTGAGGTTTCCCGTTATCCTGATCTTCTCCTGAGGAGCCCCGATCGACTCAAATCTTTCCGCATCCAACTCGGATTGGGCACAAATGACCGATATCCAAGAAAAAACTGATCTCATGAAGAAAGAAAGGCGCTTGTATCCGCAAAAAGATCTTGGAGAAATCCTGCCGTTGACCAAAATAGTGGGGATCTGCCGCCTCTTCATCTCATACAGGAAGTTCGGCCAGATGTCTGATTCAACGAGAAAAAACAAGGAAGGAGTTACATTCCGAATTGCCTTCCTTACAGACCAGAGAAAATCGTAAGGAAAAAAGAAAATTGAATCAACATCACTTACCAACAGCTTTTTTGCCATCTCATGACCGGTAAGAGTTGAAACCGAAAGAACGAGGGGACGATTGTAATAAGTCTTTCTAAGCCTTTTTACTAAGGGAACAGAGGCTAAAACCTCACCTACGGAAAGGGCATGAACCCAGACCGGCCTTCTCGCAGACGTCCTGACGAGGGATTGTATCCCCAAGCGCCTCAAAACTGTCTTTTTTCTCTTCTCAGAGGTCAGGACCTTTACAAAGATCAGCGGAGAGGCCAATATAATGCCTAACAAAAACAAAATGTTATATGCAAGAATCAGGGCTTGATCCTTCCTGGCGGCGTAGCCGCCTTATATAAAATCGCAAAGCGATTTTATTAAAGCGATTCTATTGATTGTTATCTTCAAACTGCAGTTCATAAAGCTTGTGATACTCGCCTTGGAGGGCCAAGAGGTCTTCATGCGTTCCCTCCTCGACAATCCTGCCGCCCACAACTACGACGATCCGATCAGCGTGACGGATCGTGGAAAGCCTGTGGGCAATAACAAAGGTTGTTCGACCCTTCATGAGGTTCTCAAGGGCCCCTTGAACCGCCTGTTCAGACTCCGTATCCAGTGAGGACGTTGCCTCGTCCAGGATCAGTATGGGAGCGTCTTTCAAAAGCGCACGGGCAATACAAATGCGCTGCTTCTCCCCGCCGGAAAGCCTCACCCCGCTCTCGCCAACAACGGTGTCAAACTTTTCCGGGAAACCTTGAATAAACTCATAGGCATAGGCGGCCTTGGCCGCCGCAATGATGCCGGACTCTGCTGCGTCAATGTTGCCATAAGCAATGTTGTTTCGAATGGTATCATTAAAAAGAATGGGATCTTGAGTCACGATTCCAATCTGGCTGCGAAGTGAGGCAATGGTCACATCCCTGACATCATGCTCATCAACCAAGATGGCCCCCCCGGTAACATCATAGAAGCGAGGAATCAGGTTTACCAGCGTGGTCTTTCCTCCTCCGCTCATGCCTACCAGGGCTATGACCCTGCCGCTTTTGACTTCCAGATTGATGTTTCTTAAGACCATTTGGTCTTCATACTTGAAGGATACGTTCTTGAAGGATACGTTCCTGAAAACCACCCCATGATGTCCTGACTCAAGCGCCGCTGCGTCTTGCCTGTCTATGATTTCTGATTCCGTATCGAGGATGTCAAAGATTCGAACAGCCGCAGCCCGGCCTTCCTGTACGGTATTGTTCAAAGGACTAAGCTTTCTGACAGGGTCGTACAACATCATCACTGCAGTGACAAAGGAAAAAAAGGTCCCGGGTGTGGAAACCCCCGTGACGACCCCATGTCCGCCGTAGAAAACGACAAAAGCAATACCCACGCCACCCAGCAACGCCATGACAGGTGAGGAAACACATCGGACTGCCACGGCTTTCATTTCATAGGTGAATAACGCCAGGGTCTTTTCAAAAAAACGTCTGTTCTCATAGGGCTCCATCCCAAAGGCCTTGACGATCTTGTTGCCCGTAAAAGTCTCATGAAGCAGGGAACTCACGCCGGCTACACTTTCCTGGCACCGGGTACTCAGTTTACGCATCCGTCTTCCGAACTGGACAATGGGAATAGTAGCAAAAGGAAGGATCACTATGGCAATCAGGGCCAGCTTCCAGTCTTGGTAGAAAATGAGTCCGAGCAAGAAGACAATGGTGAAGAATTCCTTGATCACGGCCGTAATGGCATGGGACACCATCTCCTTAAGAATACTCACGTCGTTCATAATCCTTGCCATCAAGACACCCGTCTCCTGTTTGTGGAAAAAGGACAAGGGCAGCATCTGGATGTGACCATAAAGCTCGTCGCGAAGCCGTTTAATAATGCTGAGTCCCACATAGTTCATTAGATATCCCTGTCCAAATTCGCAGCTCCCTTTCATCACGAAAAGCAAGACAATGACAAAGGGAAGGAGTTTCAACTTGGTCATGTCCTTTTCCATGAAGATCTCATCCACCACGGGTTTTATCGTATAGGCCATTGCAGCAGTGAGACTTGCCACCAATATCATGCATCCCATTGCCAAGAGCAGGCGAAGCCAATGCGGTTTTACAAGCGCCAAAATCCGATGATATATCATTGACAAATCTGAGTGGTTTCCTTTTTTCACAGCTAGTCTATCCTATGACCATAGTAACCGTCCGCTGTCCTTGTAATCCTGTTGAGGTCATCTTCGAGCCTAACCCGATAATGTTCTTTAGCCTCTGAGTCGAGTTTCAACGGAACGTAAATTGACGTTCCATAAATAACCCGGCTTTTGTTGAATGGATAGGGCAGGATAAAGCGGTCCCAACTGGCAAACACCTTCAATTTCTTCGCGCTGTAACTTACGGGCACAATGGGGTATCCTGTTTTTTGAGCCAGCGCTATGACTCCGGGCTGGACCTTGAACCGCGGCCCCCTTGGGCCATCCGGAATCATGGCTCCGGGACGAATCTCTTCCTTAAGAACCTTGATTAACCTTGCCAGCGCTCGAACGGCATTTCGTGAAGTAGAACCGCGGATCGTCTCCTGGCCCTGGCGATGAAGTATCTGAGCAATGATCTCCCCGTCTTCTGACCTGCTGACAAGTGCGACCCCGCCCCAACCCTTGAAAATGTGAGAGATCATCAATATCCTGGAATGCCAAAAGGCCAAGATGAATTTTCCGGACTCGATGTTTCCCCTGACATTCTCAAAACCAATAACCTGAATCCGCGTAGTACTGCAAATCAGATCGACCAAGCCCTTGCCCAGCCAGCCAACCAGCCACCACTTCAGTCCAACCCTTTGATCTGATTTGTTAATCATGCGGTAACATCTTAGCTGCTTGAAAGTAGACTCATCGCAACCTCTGCAGCCCGCTTCGAGGCGCCTGGCGCGCCCAAAAGCTGTGTAACGCAGCCCAGTTCACGCCGCATCTCAGCAAGGGCGCTGTCATCACTGAGCAGATTCAAGGCCTTACGAGCAATCTTTTCGGCTGAAACCTGATGTTGAATAAGTTCGGGAACTATCGATTTTCCAGCTACCAAATTGGCCAAACCAATATGTTTGACGTGTATCAGGCGCTTTCCAAGCCAGTAACTCAGCCCCGAGACTTTGTACACGATGATCATGGGCGTACCTGCTATAGCCGCCTCCAACGTTACGGTCCCGGAAGCTGTTATGAGCAATGTAGCCTCTTCCAATACGTCTCGAAGCCTATCAGAAAGGACTAGAATCCTGGCAGCCCCATTCCTGGCTATAGATTCCACCAAGGACCTATCTACCGAAGATGCCACAGGTATGGCAAACTGGATATCCGGGATTTGTTCCGACACAACATCTGCCACCTGTACCATAGTGGGAAGGAGGCGCATAACCTCTTCGTTTCGGCTACCTGGCAACAGCCCTATTAGCCGGCCGTTCCCCCCAAGATTCTGCTTTTTCTCACCGGCCATCCTTGATGACATACTGTCCAGCAAAGGATGCCCAACAAAAGTCACAGGGACGTGCCATCTCTTGTAAAAATCCACCTCAAAAGGGAAGATCACCACCATGTGATCGACTACCTTCTTGATCTTTTTCACCCTGCCTGTGCGCCATGCCCATATCTGGGGACTAATGTAGTACAGAACAGGAACGCCCATCTTTCTGGCCATCGTGGCAACACGCAGGTTAAAATCCGGAAAATCGATTACAATGAGAAGATCAGGATGCATTCCTCTCAAGTCTTTTTTTGCGACTCCCAGAGCGTTCAGAAGCACCCTGAGCTTCAGTAAGGCCTCGGAAACCCCGACGACAGCCATTTGCGCATTGTCAACCCTTATGCGAACCCCTGCTTGCCGAAGGGCGCTGCCACCTATGCCGAAGAACTCAAGCCTGGGGTTGAGTCTCTGCATTTCCTTCACTAGACATGCACCGTGCATGTCACCGGAGGCTTCCCCGGCGACAATCATGATTTTTCGTTTTCCGTCCATGTGAAATAACACTCAAGAGTTGTAGCTTCGAGGATTGTTCTGAGGCTCGGTCCGCGGTAAATGCTTTGAAAAAATGACGCAACCGATAGACGAGGCACGAACAGCAGCTGATTTTATCAGGGCTCTGCCAAGATCTTCCTGCTGCTTTCCTCAATCTGCTCAATGACGCCCAAGGCGACACACAGAGCATTTCGCCCATCACGCGCTGAAACCAGTGGAGCCTGTCGACTCTTCACTGACTCGACAAATGCCCCCAGCTCAGACTGTAAAGAATCGGCTTTTTCAAAGGATGATCGTTCCATGGACATCCCGGGAATCGGCAGGCCTGCCCCCTGACCATCCTTGCGGATAATCGTAATGCTTGAGCCCGCATAATCCACGGAGACGTAAGTGTCCTTCTGAAAGATCCGTATTTTTCGCATGTTTTTCATCGAAATACGGCTGGCAGTCACGTTGGCAACACAACCGTTTTCAAAAACCAGGCGAGCGTTTGCAATGTCCACGCGCGAAGACACGACCGGAACGCCAGCCGCTTGAATGCTCTTGAGTTCGGACTTGACAAGATTCAGTATTATATCGATGTCATGGATCATCAAATCCAAAACAACGTCCACTTCGGTTCCCCGTTCATTAAAAATACTCAAACGGTGTGACTCTATGAACAAGGGCATGCTTACGACGTTCCTCAAGGCTACGACTGCGGGATTAAATCGCTCAAGGTGCCCGACCTGGATGATCGAACCACGCGAATCTGCCATTTCTATCAGAGCATCCGCTTCTTCAAGGGTTTCTGCTATGGGCTTTTCAACCAAAATATCCACATTGTTTTCCAGGAAATCACGGCTAATTACAAAATGAAGCGGCGTAGGCACAACCACGCTCACTGCATCGACCTTGCCCATGAGATCCCGGTAATCAGCAAACGACCCGGTTTCAAGCCGTTTTGCAACGCTTTCGGCCCTTTCGGAAACGATGTCCGCCACCCCCACTAGCTTGACGTCCTTCATGCGGGCATATTTCTCGGCATGAAACTTGCCCAGATATCCGACTCCTATTACGCCTACACGTATTGGTTCCATGACTTACTCAGATTATCCTTTTCTATATCCTATAGAGCTATAATGGCAATTCCGCGCTGATCGGCAAGCGCCACCATCTCTTCCACATCAAAGACCACGGTCTTGGCTGCCTCAACAGCCAAGACAGAAGCGCCGACATCACTCATGATCTGAACAGTATTGACACCCACGGCAGGCATGTCAAATCTCATATCCTGGTTGGGCTTGCTCGCTTTCACAACTACCGTTTTTTCCCGTCCCAACTGCCCTCCTCGCCGTATAGTGGCATCCGTACCGTCAATCGCTTCAACCGCCATCACCGACCCGTCGCGAACCACTACAGTCTGGCCAATATCTAACTTGCCAATCTCCTTGACTATGCTCCATCCGAAACGCACATCAGCCATTTCAGACCTGGAGGGTTTTCTCTTTGTCCAGCATCCGTTCCGGGCCAAGAGTTCCGGGAGCAAAAAAGTGGCAGCGCGGATAGCAATCCCTTCTTTTTCCAACTCTCCGGCAAAGGCTCGCAGGATGCCGTCATCTTGTGTGTGATTCACAGTGGCCAGAACTTTCAGGGCTCTTAGGTCTGGCCTGACATCTGAAAACATCCTGGTCTTTGTTATTGCCCCCGCCATTGCCGCATCCTTTACGCCATGACCCTTAAAGAAGGCAATAAGGGATTTCAGTTGCCCTAACTTGATCCACTTTATCGCCTCAACAAAGGTCTCCAATCGAGGCTCTGTTTCTCCAGCATGGGCAACGGCGTATACCTGCAACCCCTTTTCCCTGGCTGCCTTTGAAAAAATAATGGGGAACTGTCCGCTCCCCGCAATGAGTCCCACACGTTTCATAGTAGTCACTGGTGACCAACCTTACCTCGTTATCCCCCGTTGAGAAGACTTGATGAACTCTATTAATGCAACAACCTCCGGGATTTGATCGACCTCTGCAACGACCCTCTCCATTGCTTCGTTCAGGGTCAACCCCAGGCGGAACAGAATGCGGTAGGCCCTTTTGAGGAGCCGAATCTTCTCCGCTTCAAAATGATGCCGCTTCAGCCCTACGATATTCATTCCGTGAAGTTTCGCTCGTGGCGAGCCTGAGGCAAGCACGTAGGGTGGGATGTCTTTTGTCACACCGCTGACAGCCCCAACAAAGGCATAATCTCCAATCCTCACAAACTGATGGACAGCAACAAAAGCGCCCAGGGTTGCAAAGTCCCCCACCTGAATGTGGCCACCCAGGCTTGCGGCATTGGCAAAAATTACCTTGCGGCCCGTGGAACAATCATGGGCTATGTGGCTATAGGCCATCAAGAAATTCTCTTCCCCAATTTCAGTGATTCCCCCGCCGAACTCGGTTCCCCTGTGAACTGTCACGAATTCTCGAATAATCGTTCCACGACCGATTTTTACGAATGTCTTTTCCCCTTTGTATCTTACGGCCTGAGGCACGGCGCCAATTGCTGCGTGTTGGAATATCTTACAATTCTGCCCAATGGTCGTGTACCGGTCAATCGTCACATGCGAGCCGATTGTGGCGCCCGCATGTATCTGAACATCACCGGCGATGACAGAATAGGGCCCGATTTCAACATTGGCATCTATCTCGGCACTCGGATCAACCACGGCAGTGGCATGTATCATGAGTTTTCTCCTATCATGGCCATCACTTCTGCCTCCGCCACGAGTCCTCCGTCCACAGTAGCCTTGCCGGACATTCTGGAAACATTGCCGCGTCTTTTGGTCCAGAGCACCTCAATGACGAGTTGGTCACCGGGAACGACCGGTTTTCTGAAACGCGACCTGTCAATGCCCATAAAATAGATGCCACCTTTCCTCTTATCCTCCGGAAGCGAAGCGTACACAAGGACACCGCCTGCTTGCGCCATGGCCTCAATAATGAGCACGCCTGGCATAACAGGGGTCCCCGGAAAGTGGCCCTGGAAAAACGGTTCATTCATGGTCACGTTCTTGAGTACAACGATACGTTTGTCTGGCTCTATCTCTACGACCCGATCAACCAGAATAAACGGGTATCTGTGGGGCAACAACCCCATGATTTCTTCAATGTCATATACCGTTTCCATATGTCATTCCTTTAGGCGCTTCCTATGATTCCTCCAGTTCCTCAATTCGCCTTTCCAGCTCTCTTATCTTCTTTTTCATATCCGGTAGCTTTGTAATGATATTCGATGTCTTCAACCACAACCGATGAGGCATGCTCGGACTGCCAGAAACAATCTCACCGTCTGGTATCGATTTGCCGACCCCTGATTGCCCGCCCACAGTCACACGGTTTCCAATGGTGAGATGTTGCGCCACCCCGGCCTGGCCAGCAAGGATCGCGTGGTCTCCAATCGTCACACTGCCTGAAATGCCAACTTGAGCAACAAGCACCGTATCCTCCCCCACTACAACATTGTGTGCAATATGGACGAGATTATCAGTCTTTACGCCCCGTTTGATCCATGTCCGCCCGAAGGTGGCACGATCGATGGTATTACATGCCCCGATCTCCACATCATCATCAATACGCACGATACCCGTTTGAGGAATCTTATTGTACTTGTCGCCATCAAAGGCAAAACCAAAGCCATCGCTCCCGATTACAGTACCCGCATGGATGACCACCCTGTTGCCGATTTGACAGCCTTCCAGAATAGACACATTGGGATTGACAACCACATCATTTCCCATCTCCACGCCGCTGCCAATTACGACCCCGGGATACAAAGTGACGCGATCACCCAGGGTCACATCATCTCCAATGAACACACCCGGATATGCTGAGATATCCTTGCCGCACCTGAAATTTTTGCCCACACTGGCCTGATGGCTGATTCCGATGCCGGATTGAGAAAGTGGGTGGAACAAGCTCGAAACCTTTGCCAGGGCCAAATAGGGGTTTTCAACCCGCACAAGAATCTTCTTAGCCTCGCGAATCTCCAACGGAACAATTACTGCGCTGGCCCTGGTTTCATCAATCCGTTTCTTGTAATCCGCGGATGCGGCAAAACTAATATCATCCGGGCCGGCTTCGTCAAACCCCGCAACACCGCGAATGATGCAATCACCGGGGCCCACGAGTTCCCCATCGACCAGATCAGCAATCTTCCGGACAGGCAGTTCCATTCTTCGTCACTCGTTATTTGTGGAAGTTCTCAAATGCTACCCTATTCCTTCTTCGATTCTGAAGTTAACTTCTCCTCTTTCTGACGTTTCGCATCCAGGGCATTATACTCCTCTATGACCTTATCCGAAATGTCAATGGCATTGGGCGCATAGACAACACCTCCCAGCCGGTGTTCAAGAATCAGCAGGTAGCCCCCTTGCTTTCCTATGTCTTCAACAATCTGAAAAACGTCTTTTTTGATCCGATTGGAAAGCTTAAGGTTCAGTTCTTGCAATATGTCCAAATACCGTTTTCTGAGGGATCTTAAGTCGTTCATTTTGATCCGCAGGCTCCGCTCTTTCTCCTCACGGGCCTCTTGGCTCATGACCAAGGCCTTCTGCTCCAAAGTCTTCTTTAGCTCTTCAACCTCAGCCTCCTTCTCTTTCAGGACCTGCTCCATCTTCATTCCTTGACTCTTAATCTCAACTGCTGATCGTTTGCCGGCATTGGATGTATCAATAACTCTCTGGAAATCGATAATCCCTATCTTCGCCACCTCTGCCCCGAAAGCGGTTCCGCAAAGGGAAAACAGAAAAAGGGTAAAAACTGAGACTACGTTGCGCATCTTCATGAATAACCTCCTTGTTGGTAATTAGTCACTGGTCATTGGTATCGGGTAGCGATGACCAATGACTAAAACGCCATACCCATGGTAAACTCCCATCCACCTTCGCCTTTGCGTTCAGAATCCAGGATGTAGCCATACTCCAAACGTATCGGGCCTATGGGTGAGTACCACCGAAACCCATAACCTATGCTCTTTCTGAGGCTCCCGAGGTCTAAACCTTCTCCATTATCATAGACATTTCCCGTATCGTAGAAAAGGATTCCTCTCAAACCGGATTTCTTTATGATCGGAAAGAGAAACTCCACGTTAAACTGCACCATCTTGTTCCCACCGATCTTGTCATCCGTTGCCGGGTCCCTCGGACTGATCTCTCGCCAGTCATAACCACGCACCGACCCCATGCCGCCCAGGTAAAAACGCTCCCATGTGGGCACTTTGCCGTCAGCGTCCCCGTTAATGAAGCCAGTGCGGCCATGTAGCACGCCGACTGTATCCCAAAAAAGGGGGATATACCATCCAGAGTCCGCGATATACTTGGTAAACCCAATATCTCCGCCAAAAGGTGTTCCTGCATGTTCCACTGTAAGGCTGTTGTCCGAACCCTGTGTGGGGTTGAAAATCCGATCCCTTGAATCCCGGCGTATTGTGCCGGTCACAGTATGCCCGATATTTCTCCCCTTGAATTCCTGGATGGAAGTCGAAGCGTCAGCCGTAAGATTTTCGATCTCAGCCCGGTCATAGTTATAAGAAAAATATGCCCTGCTATAATCAAAGACCGGATAGCTGGCCCGAAGGGTTCCTCCAATGCTGTCTTTGTCATAGGTATCGTAGTCCAGGCTCGTGTTGTAAAGATCAACACCGGCTGTCAGGGGAATATCAAAAAGCCATGGTTCGGTGAAGCTGAACGTGTAAGTGGAGGTTCTGCTGCCAAGCTGGCCCCTGAGGCCCAAAGTCTGTCCTCTGCCAAACAGGTTCCTCTGTGAAATCGATACCATACAAAACAAGCGATCCACTGAGCTGTACCCGCCGCCAAAGCTGAATGCGCCGGTGGGCTTCTCGGTCACATCGATCTTGACAACCATCTTATCTTCTGCGGTTCCCTGTGTGGTATCGAGCTTTATGTCTTCAAAATAATCAAGGCGATAAAGGTTTCGTGTCCCCCTCTTTAAACGTTCCCCGCTAAAGAGTTCCTGCTCGTACACATTTAACTCTCTACGAATGACCTTATCACGCGTCTTGGTATTACCGGCAATAATGATCTTTTCAAAATAGACCAGCGGCCCCTTGTTTATGACATACGTGATATTGGTCTTATGTTCTTCGAGCTCCTGGTCAATACGTGGAGAAATATCTGCGTATGCATAACCCTCGTCGGAGTAAATGTCGCCCAAAGCAAGGATGTCTGCCCTTAACACTTCTCGGTTATACATCTTTTCCTTGTTGATCCGGATCTTCTCAAGCAACGTCTCTTCCGGCTGAATCAGATCGCCTTCAATCTTCACCTTTCCAACCTTGAACTGGGGCCCCTCTTCTATCTTGACAGCGACATCAATCCGGTTCTTCTCATAAGTAAGATGAGGTTCGCCAACTCTTCCCTGAATATATCCATGATTGTGATAGTAAGCAGCTATCTTTGATATGTCTTGCTCCAGGACCTCACGATCCAAATCCCCTGATGAGGTAATCCACGAAAAGAAACCCTTCTCTTTTGTCTTCATCAGACCCTTCAACATATCGTCATCATAGGCGCTGTTTCCCTCAAAAGAGATGGTCTTGATAAAAACCTTTTCACCCTCTTCAATGACAAACTCAACATTGGCACGATTCTCTGACACAGACTCTATCTCGTACGTAATTTCGACCTGGTGATAACCTTTTTCCTTATAAAGCTTCCTAATTTCCCCCAGGTCGCTCTGAAGCGTGTTGACATTCAAGATAGACCCCGGTCTCGTGCCAACAATCCCTTTGATCTCTTCATCATCGAATTTCCTGTTCCCTCTTATCACGATGTGGCGTATTGTTTCCTTTTCTTCAACCTCAAAGGTAACCACCTTCCCCTCAGGTGTGCTGGTGACATCCACGCGAATATCACCAAAATAACCCATCTTATAAATTGATTTCACATCATCTCTGAGGACCTTTGCCAAATAGATATCACCATTCTTGATCTTGAGAACTCTCTTGATAGCTTCGGCTTCTATCCGTTTGTTCCCTGCTATCACGACCTCTGCCACTTTCTCTCTCTTGAATATCCTAATGCCGATGTCCTGCGCCAGCCTCCGAACAGAATCCAGGAGGTTCTCAATGCCCTCCCCTTCCACATAAAGCGTCTGTGGAGGGGTCTTTCCGAAGGATTCTATAACCTTGGCATCCAGGCTGTACCTTGTTCCAATCTGCGTGAAACTTCCGAGCACGACAAAGTCGGCTGCCGTATCAACCCCCATATCCCGGAAGTACTTCAGACCAAGGCCTTCGGTCTTCTTTGGCGCTGCTTCAGCCAGGGCCAGGGGCTCCACCACTGTAACCCCTTCATCCGTCAGTTGCTGGGAAACCAGTCTCCGAATCCGGTCCTTCAGGGAATCAAGGCTTTCATGCGCATGCACATCAAATGGAAAAACTAAGACACGCACAGCCTCCTGGGCCATGACTGTCGTCTGGAAGGAAAACAGAAAAAGAGTGACCAGTAAACATCGTCTGAACATAGCAGCCTTTAACCTATCGGTACCGCCTTGCCATCTATCAGGGTCATCCGGCGAGACAGTCTCTCAGCTAACTTCATGTTGTGAGTCACAATCACGGCTGTTATTCCATCATCGCGGTTTAATGACATCAAGAGGTCATGAATGGTTTCACTGGTTCTGGGATCCAAATTGCCAGTGGGTTCGTCCGCCAACAGAATTATTGGTTTCAACACCAAAGATCTTGCTACAGCAACCCTCTGTTGCTCTCCACCTGAAAGTTCGCCCACCGCGTGTTTGAGTCTATCCTTGAGGCCCATTCGCACCAAGATGCCTTCAGCCAGTTCGCATGCCTTCTTAGAACTCACGCCCTTGATCAAGGCAGGCATCATTGCGTTTTCCAAGGCGTTAAACTCCGGGAGCAGATGGTGGAACTGGAAAACAAAGCCAATGGTCTGATTGCGAAAAGAGGCCAGCCCTTCATCATCGTAATCAAAAACGTTTTTCCCTTCAAAGTAGACCTCCCCCGAGTCAGGTCGCTCCAGAGTCCCCAGCACATGAAGTAAGGTCGACTTGCCCACACCGGAAGCGCCCACTATGGCGACCATCTCTCCATGCCATATTTCCAAACACACACCCCGCAATACATCTACCCGGTTCCCATTTGTGACGAACGACTTGTTGACGTCCGCCACCTTTATCAAAGGTTCCTGGCTACTCATATCTGATAGCTGAGGCTGGCTCCAACCGGGAAGCCTGATATGACGGATAAAGGGTAGCTAGAAAACTAATGGCCACAGCCGACAAAGCAACAAGGATTACGTCAAGGGCCTGCACTCTAACGGGCAGCGTGGAGATATAGTAGACATCGCTCGGAAGTTCAACAAATTGATATTTCTTTAGCAGAAAACAGAGAATGCCTCCTCCCATCAACCCAAGGATGGTGCCCAACGCACCAATTATGAGACCATCCATCACGAAGATTCTCCTTATGCTCTTTCCTGTTGCGCCCATAGACTTTAGAATGGCAATGTCTTTTCTTTTTTCCATGACCATCATAATCAACGTACTGATGATATTGAAAGCAGCAACCAGGATAATCAGAACCAGGATAATAGACATCACGACCTTCTCAAGTTTCAACGCCGAGAAGAAATTCTTGTTCATTTGCATCCAGTCCTGAGTCCAATAACCAGCGCCTAAACTCTCTAGAATTCTGCCGGAGATCTTATCAACACGGTAGATGTCGTCTACCTTCACCTCAATGCCATGAACAGAGTCTTTAAGCCTCAAGAGTTGCTGCGCTGCTTCGATAGAAACATAGGCAAATGATGTGTCGTAGTCATACATCCCCGAATTGAAGAGACCAACGACCCTGAATCTCTTCATATGAGGCACTCGAGCCCCAAGGGGCGTCAGGCTGCCACTTAACGGTGAGATGGCGTGAAGATCGTCTCCCGGATTTGCCATGAGCAGCCTGGCAAGCTCCTTTCCCAAGATGATTCCCGGAGGAGAACCCGTTCCCGTGTCAGTCTGTGGATCCTTCATGCTTGCCAAGGCTTGTAAATCGCTCCCCTTCATACTCTTTTCCAGGTCCAACACGCGACCCGCTCGCAAAGGGTCGATGCCCTTCAAGACTGCGCCGGAAACGCAGGATCCGCGGCGAAGCATGATCTGGCTGTGAATGAAAGGAGCTGCGGCCTCTATCCCCTCCACAGCCTCAATTTTTTTCGTGACGTCGGCATACTGTGCCAGCTCGCCACTTCTGCTCATAACTCGGATATGAGCGTTCATTCCCAGTATTTTTGATTTGATATCAGCTCCAAACCCTGTCATGACGGCCAGAACAACCATCATGGCCATAACACCCAGCATAACTCCGGCAACCGATATAAACGTGTTAATTGAAATAAAGGCCTGCTTTCGTTTGGCCCGAAGGTATCGGAGGCTCACAAAGAGTTCAAAAGACATGGTTTACGTCTCGTAATTTCTGCAACATATTGAATTTACAGGGAGCCGTTGAGGCTTGGATTTATGCCTCGCATATCGTGAGCGAAGCGAACTAAGTTCTGCTCTTCAACTGGGGAAAAAGGATCACCTCGCGGATGGAGGGCACATCGGTCAGCAACATGACGAATCGATCAATGCCGATGCCTTCACCAGCGGTGGGAGGCATGCCGTATTCGAGAGCTAGCACGTAATCTTCGTCCATGTGGTGAGCTTCTTCATCACCCTCGTCGCGATCTGCAACCTGATCCAGAAAGCGCTTTTTCTGGTCAACCGGATCATTGAGTTCTGAGAACCCGTTGGCAATCTCACTGCCTCCAATAAATAGCTCAAATCGCTCGGTCAACTCGGGGTCCGAGGCGCTCCTCCTGGCAAGCGGAGAGATCTCCACTGGATAGTCCACAACAAAAGTGGGCTCGATCAGCTTGGGTTCGACCAGCACATCGAACAGCTTTGTCAGGATTTTTCCCAGCCGCCTCACTTTTGTGACCTGGATCCCTTTGGATTTGGCAAAATCGAGCAATCGCTCCCGATCATTGAACGCAGAGGGATCAACACCGCCCAGTTTACTCAGTGCATCCTTCAATGATAGTCGGCGCCACGGTCCTTCCATGTCTATCTTCTTCCCCTGGTATGTAAAACCGGAGACGCCCAAAACACGCTGGGTTACGAACCTAAACATCTCCTCTGTCAGAGTCATAAGATCTTCGTAAGTGGCGTAAGCAACATAGAACTCCAGCATAGTGAATTCCGGATTGTGCTGCGTTGAAATACCTTCGTTCCTGAAATTCCTGTTTATCTCGAAAACCCTTTCAACTCCACCAATGACCAATCGCTTCAGGTAAAGCTCAGGTGCAATACGCAAGAAGAGTTCGACTCCCAAGGCATTGTGAAAGGTCTTAAAAGGCGTGGCCTCAGCTCCTCCGGGCAATGGCTGCATCATGGGAGTCTCCACCTCCAAGAAATCTCGCTCCAGTAGGAACTCCCTGAAGGTCTGAATGATCCGGGCCCTGTTGACAAAGATAGCCCGGACTTCAGGATTCATGACGAGGTCAAGATACCTCTGGCGGTAGCGTTTCTCTGTATCCTTTAGCCCGTGGAATTTTTCGGGCAATGGCCTAATCGCTTTTGACAGCAGACGAATCTCTTTGGCCAGGATAGTCCATTCCCCTGTTTTGGTAAGAAATACGGTGCCCTTGATCCCTATGAAGTCGCCAATATCGAATTTCTTGAACAAGTCATAGGCTTTCTGCCCAATTTCGTCTTGCTTTACGTAGGCCTGAAGTTGACCAGTGCAGTCCCTGAAATGGAGGAAAGTGGCTCTTCCAAAGGACCTGCGCCCTATGATGCGGCCAGCCATCGAAAAAACGGCCGTATCGTCCACGTCTTCTTTTTGTTTGCGAATGCACTCTCTTACACTCTCGGCCGTGTGGGAAAGCCTAAAATCATTGGGATAAAGCTCAACCCCTTCATCCACCAAGGCCTGTGCTTTTTCTCGTCGTTGGCGAACAACTTCACTAGTCTCGTCCACAGTACAGCCGCACCTCACCAGGATATTAAAAGATTTTTGCTAACCCATTTGTCTCTATGTGTCAAGGTAAAAGGCCTGGAGATTCTATTCTCTCCAGGCACAGGACAAACGTGGCGCCCTGGTCTTCTCGACTCTCGACGTTAATACGTCCGCCGTAGGATTCCAGAAGCCTGTGGACAATTGAAAGGCCTAAACCCGTGCCTTGTGCCCTGGTGGTAAAGAAGGGATCAAAGATGTTTTTTTGCGTCTCTTCGGACATGCCACAGCCATCGTCCTTGATTGAGATTTGTGCCATGTCTTCCACGACTTCAGATGCGACTTCAACAGAACCCGTTCCATCAACTGCCTCGGCAGCGTTTAAAAGCAGGTTCCACAGGATCTGACGTATATGCTTAGGATCCATTTTGGTCCATATGTTAGGGGCCAGGCGCCGCGCCACCTTTATTCTGTTCCGGCAAATAGCATCCTGCTCAAATAACTCCAGGGTCTCCTCGATAGCGGAACTAAGGTCCACGGGTTCGACTTTGCCTGAACTGGGACGTGCAAACAGGAGAAAATCATTTGCCAGGACATTGAGCCTATCGGCTTCTCTCAGGACAATCTGCATAAGCTTTTCTGTAACTGACGTCATGCCAACTTGACCCTTCAAAAGCTGGATCGAGCCAGTCATGGATGCAAGTGGGTTTTTTATTTCATGGGCTATGCCAGCCGCCATCTCTCCGACAGCGGCCAGCTTCTCCACCCTCTTGACATGGGACTCCATGATCTTCATGGCCGTTAGATCTTGAAAAATCAGCAAGTTGCCGATGGCCCTCCCGCCACGTTCTCGCAATGAAGACACTGAGAAACCAAGGTAACCAACAGTCCCATCACTTTTTCTAAACGTCACATCGTGACGATATGGCCCCTTTTGATGCGATTCTGCAGATGTGTCATATCGCTGAACCACCTCCGGAAAAATCGTCGCCAGTGGCTTTCCCAGAACTTCGGCCCGCGCAAAGCCTGTTATTCTCTCGGCCGCGGTGTTGAAGGAAGTAATCGCACCTGCCACGTCCAACGTTAGCAACCCACTGTCCATACTGTGCACAATACTGGCGTTAAAGGCCTCTAACTGTCGAAAGTCCTTCTGTTTGGCCTCGAGTTCTCTCTCGCTCCTAACGGTCTGCTGAGCAAGATAGCTGCTCAAGAAAGCGACCAAGAAACAGGCCAGCACAGTCATAACGATCTTGTAGATGACGAACGACCCCTCATATGCCTGAACACTCAAACTTGCTTGGGTATAAAACGGCTCCAAAATGCCATAGTACTCCAAGTCTATCATGACCCCGTACTGAATGCTGCACAGGGTGGCCATGATGAGGCTCCCTTTCTTGTAAAGAAGAATGCTTGCGTAAACAATGACGACTAGATAGAGAAAAGAAAAGACACTGGCAATGCCACCCGTTACGTAGATGAGCAAGGTCACGAGCAGAGTATCAAGACCAATCTGCGCATATGTGAAGCTGAGAGTTGGCCCCAGTCGTTTGAAGATCACAACATAGAGAAAAGTGAGAACATAGACGGTGCCAATGAGGCCATAAAGTACAAGGAGAGGGGGGGCAATGAGTGATTCACGATCCTTGAACTGGACGATGATAGTGGAGCCCAGCAGGAAAGTGGTAAATACGACTCGCAAAAACATCAACCACTGGAGTCTCCTAGCCGTATATCCATGTGAAATCAGTGCGTTAGAAGTGACTCCAGTCACTGCGTTAGTCGCCAACCATGCCGGCCATTTTGAAGATAGGTAGATACATGGAAATCACCAACCCGCCGATCGTAACACCCAAAAAGACCATCATAAAGGGCTCAATCATGGAAGTCAGGCTGTCAACTGCAGCATCAACCTCATCATCATAGTAGTCAGCTATCTTTGACAGCATGGCATCCAAGGCCCCTGTTGACTCTCCTACTGCCACCATCTGACAAACCATGGACGGAAACACACCGCTTTCTGCCAGAGGACCAGCCATTGTTTGTCCCTCGCTAATAGCCCATCGGACCTTGAAGATAGCCGACTCAACGGTCTTGTTGCCTGAAGTCCTTGCCACGATATCAAGGGCGTCCAAGATCGGCACCCCGCTGCTAACCATGGTGCCGAGCGTGCGAGTGAATTTGGCTACGGCCACCTTACGCAGAAGCATGCCAAAAACGGGTAGCTTGAGCATATAGTCATCCACCAGAACTCGGCCTTTTTCAGTCTTATAGAATCGCCTGAAGGCAAAGACAAAAGCTACTAGAACGCCAATCATGTAAAGGATATTGCCCTTGACAAACCTGCTTAAGCTCACGACAATCTGTGTCGGTGCGGGAAGGGCCCCGCCAAAATCAGCAAACATCTTTTCAAAAACCGGGATCACGAAGACCAAGATCACGCCAATTACCAAAACGGCAATAATAAGGACGATAACAGGATAAGTCATGGCCGACTTCACCTGTTTTTTGAGTTTCATAGCCTTTTCCATGTATGCGGAAAGTCGATCCAGAATCGTATCAAGAACGCCACCCGTCTCGCCTGCCGCAATCATGTTAACAAAAAGATCATCAAACGTCTGAGGGTACTTCCCCAACGCCTCTGCGAGTGTAGAGCCAGACTCCACATTCTCCTTGATCTCCTTCAGTATTTTCTTGAACGTCTTGTTTTCTTGCTGGGACTGCAGGATGTCAAGACATTGAATGAGCGGAAGGCCGGCGCTAATCATAGTTGCAAATTGCCTTGAAAATACCACCACATCGGCAGATTGCACTTTGGGTTGCAGGAAGGAAACGTTTTCAAACAAGTCCTTGGGCTTCTTCTTGATCTTCGTAGGCTTGATATGCATACGGCGCAACTGGGCCTGCACAGCAGCCTCGTCATGGGCCTCTGTTTCGCCCTTCTGGATTGCGCCCTTTCTGTCTTGTCCTTGCCACACATAAATTGGCATAAGTATCTCTCCTTGCTATTGGATGTTTCCAAAACAGGGTAGTCCAAGATCTCTATTCTGGTATCATGAACATCTATCATATGCAAGAGACGTTCCAATATGAACAGGGCTCCGTCATTCTCGAAGGTAGTCCCGTGAAATCATAGAGATTGTCGCCGGATCGATTTTTGATAAATTCGGATTTCGAATTTAAGACGTCGCAACTCCTTCTAATTTGGGAAAACCCGATCGACTTTGACGTTGCCGTGGGTAAGGTTAAAAATCTATTGACAGATTGGGATGAACCTGATAAATAAATAAAGTTTGCATTCAAAGCGCTCAAAACTCAACAAGAAGTAAGGAGGTGATTCCGATGGACTGTACAACTGTAAAACCAGGGATGGAATGCGTATTTATGACGAAGAATGGTTGTTCCTTTAACGGCGGCAACTGTCATAAGACCGTAGAAGAATGTGATGGATGTGGCCGCACTATCGAATTCCCTTCCGGATGGTACTGCACTGCCTGCCCTGATCCGTCCCTCAAATGGAAAAACGGCAAATGCAACCTCGCCACACATGTGAAAAGCACAGCCAAAACTGAAACTGGCAAAATCAATCCGCTCAAGGCATCCAAGCGGAATGCCCGCTAGAGGCTCTTGTCAGTCATTGGTCAACGGTCAGTGGTTCAGATCAATCCTGCTGACTGTTGACCAATCTACGTCAGCTTCCGAAGCGCCTCCCCTATCCTGTCAAGCCCCTCTTTGATGACCTCAAGACTTGTTGCATAGGAAAACCTCACAAAATCGTCAGCGCCAAAAGCAGCCCCTGGCACAAGGGCAACGCGGGCCTCTGTCAAGAGGTATTCACATAGATCGCTGGAGCCCTCCACATTCTTCCCATCCAGGTTCGTTTTGAAATAATGGCTGACATTAGGAAAGGCATAAAAGGCTCCGCCGGGCATATTGCAATGGATGCCGGGCATAGCATTCAATCGTTCAACGAGGTACTTGCGCCTCTCGTCAAAGGCCTGAAGCATATCCTGCACCAAATCCTGCGGGCCATTTAGTGCAACGATGGCAGCCCTCTGAGCTATGGAATTGGGGTTTGAAGTGCTCTGGCTCTGGATTTTTGTCATCCCTGCAATAACCTCTCTGTCTCCGGCTACGTATCCGATACGCCAGCCTGTCATGGCATAGGTTTTGGATAATCCGTTTACGACAAAAGTCCTTGCTTTGAGTTCATCGCTAACTTGCGCGATGCCGCAGAAGGGCTTTTCGTCGAAAACCAGTTTTTCGTAGATTTCATCTGAAACAACCGAGATGTCATGTCTCAGGACGACCTCTCCCAGTGTTTCCAGTTCCGATTTGGTGTAGACCGACCCGGTCGGATTGGAGGGGCTGTTAAGAATCAGAAGCTTCGTTCGGGAAGTGATGACCTCCTCAAGGGCTTCAGGGGACACCTTAAAATCATTGGCCTCTCCTGTTTCCACAATCACAGGTTCTGCACCGGCAAGGACTACGATGGGCGGATAAGAGACCCAGTAAGGACTGGGAATGACCACCTCGTCGCCCGGGTCTAAGATGGCCTGGGCCAGGTTATAGAGCACGTGTTTGCCTCCGCACGAAACCATGACCGCATCACGCTCATAGGTCAGATTGTTGTCCTCCCTGAATTTCTCTATGATCGCATCTTTGAGCTCAGGCATGCCCCCTGCCGCAGTGTACCGTGTGAAGCCCTCCTCCATTGCACGCACGGCCGCCTGCCTAATGTGCTTGGGTGTATCGAAATCCGGCTCTCCAACACCAAAGCTGATCACATCCACGCCTTGCTGTCGCATGGAGACTGCCTTGGCATTTATGGCCAGGGTCGGAGATGGCTTGATTACGCTGATTCGCTGGGACAGGAGCATAATGACCTCCCTAGTGCAGTGTCTCAAAAGTTCAGTGCACAATTTTGGCAATTTAGCACTTGACGGAACTAGTGTTGCACTATTTGGCTTTTCGCTTGACCGAAGGTGCAAGCGTCGTTATAAATTAAATTCATAACCGGTTTTCGAATAGCGAACAGCTATAGTGTATTTACCAAACCTTGACCCAAATGGCAATTCCCTTTGAAAAAGAAAATACGGTCAATATATTTCGATCTTAAGTCAAGAACCACCCGCATCACCAGCGCAGGAAAATGGATATTCTATTACGTCCTGATAGGACTTATCGCCGGTCTGGGCTCCATGGCCTTTTATTATCTCTGCCAGCTGGGTTCACACGTCTTCATGGATCAGATGGCCGGTTACCGGCCTCCCGTCCCCGCCGGAGAGGGACACCTCTTTGCGCCGTCACAAACCCCCTTTAATCGCTGGATGCTTTTTTTTCTCCCTGCCTTAGGAGGGATCATAAGCGGATGGCTTGTCTACACCTTTGCGCCTGAGGCAGAGGGCCACGGGACAGATGCGGCCATTGATTCCTATCACAATAAGCGAGGGTTTATCCGCGGAAGGATACCATTTATCAAGACTATCGCCTCTGCGATCACCATAACCTCCGGGGGTTCCGGAGGTCGGGAGGGGCCGATCGCCCAAATCGGGGCTGGTTTTGGCTCATATCTTGCCACAAGGCTGAAGCTCTCTGACCGAGACCGTCGCATCATGCTTGCTGCAGGCATTGGAGCCGGCGTCGGAAGCATCTTTCGTGCCCCCCTGGCAGGGGCGCTCTTTGCTGCCGAGGTTCTCTACCGGAACCCTGAATTTGAAGCCGAGGTGATCATCCCTGCGGGCATTTCTTCAGTCGTTGCTTACTGTCTCTTCTGTCTCGTGTGCGGATGGGGCTCTCTGTTTGAGTCTCAAGATTTTGTCTTTCAAAATCCATTGGAACTGGGCCCGTACATTGTGCTTGCATTCATCTTGGTGGGAGGTGGAATCCTATACATTAAATCGTTTTACGGCGTGCATCGCATCGCTAAGGCGATGAAAATTCCAAATCACATCAAACCTGCCATCGGCGGGCTATGCACCGGCGCCATCGGCTTTTTTCTCCCTCAGACCTTGTCCTTTGGCTACGGTTTTGCCCAAATGGCGCTAAACAACGAGATCCCCACGCTCCTCCTTCTTGGCCTGGCGTTCGGAAAGATAATGACAACTTCTTTTTCCATCGGCTCAGGGGGCAGCGGCGGCGTATTTGGCCCTTCTATCGTCATTGGCGGCGCCTTTGGAGGGGCTGTTGGCAGGATCTTTCATGCCATCATTCCGGGCATTGTGACGGAGCCTGGCGCCTTTGTGGTAGTTGGCATGGCAGGGTTCTTTGCAGCTGTATCCAATACACCAATTTCGACCATTATCTTTGTCAGCGAGATGACCAATTCATATCACCTGCTCCTGCCTAGCCTGCTGGTTTGCTCGCTCGTCTACTTGCTTTCGCGAAAATGGACGATCTATGTGCAACAGGTGCCAAGCAGGTTGGACTCCAGTGCGCACCGCGGTGACTTCTTCGTGGACGTGCTTGGCACAATTAGGGTAAAAGAGCTTCTCCACCAGGTGAGAAAAGTGAAGCTGGTCCCTGAAGACATGCCGCTGATCGCCTTTAGAAAGATGTTCTCTTCAACAGATCAGCACTACTTCCCAGTCGTGAATCAAGCAAACCGGCTGACCGGCATATTTTCTATTAACGACATTCGAGAAATCATATTTGATCAGGAAATTGGAGATCTTGTGGTCATGAAGGATATCGCCAACCCGGATATCATCGTGACAACACCCTCTGAAGACCTCAATGAAGTGCTCAAGAAATTCACGATTCGCAATTTTCACAGGCTCCCTGTTGTCAAGGATGAAGACCACACGATTCTGCTGGGCATGTTGGATCGTATGGAGGTGATTCAGCATTATAATATGAAGGTCGAGGAAATCAAATCGAGCCGCCAAAAAATAGACATTGAATCAGATCGTGAGATCAGCCTGCTGAAGAACATGCCTGTGCGGGAGGCCATGAAGCGAGACATCGAGACTATCAGGGCAGACATGCCACTGAAAGACCTGAGGGAACTCATTTATCATAGCAAGCACAACAGCTTTTCTGTGGTAGACGCACTTGGCCGGTTGACCGGTATCCTTTCTTTGTCGGACTGCCAGAAAGCCTTTAATGCAGATGAGGAAAAAACATTGACGGCGCAAGACATTGCAACCTGCGACTTGGTCACTGTAACCGAAGATGATAGCCTGTTTCTGGCCCTTACCAGAATTGTCCAGGGGGATTTTTCCGTGCTCCCTGTGGTGGGCACACGCAACCCCAAAAGCCTTCTTGGCGTAATCAGTCGAAGGGATATCATGTCTACCTATGATGATATCTTCATAAAAAAAATCGGCAGGGGAAAAAAATAAGAGTAACCGTTCACAGGTTACATTTATGCCGTACGGAATTGTTTTGAAAGATGAACGTCGAACATCGAACATCGAACGTCCAACGTCGAATGAAAAACGAATATCCAATAACGAACATTCAACGGCTATTTCTGTTTCTTTTCAGCCCTTCGACTCCGCTCAGGGCCGTGAGCCTGTCGAACGGCCGTTTTGATACTCGCAACGAAAATCTTAATTATTTCTTCTGTTTCATCTAAAATATCATTTAGTAGTTCAGGTTTTTTAATTAGTGGTACACGCTGAATGAGTTTTAACCATCTCTGGGTCTCCCTTAGTTCCTTTAATGAGATACGAAGCTTATGGATAAAGTCCTTTGGGGACTCCGCTGCCTGGGCTTCACCATGGTTTGGATAAGGCGAAGTTCCCGATCTTAACAATTGGCCCGCAACATGGTTGCCTGCTCTGGTATTTGGTAGTTGTTCAACGATCTTTATGATTCGCACCGAATACTCGAGCAGCCTTTCTTCCAGGTCATAAGTCTGTTTCTTCATCTTTTCCCATTCAACATTCGATGTTGGACGTTCGATGTTCGATGTTCATTTTTTTGTAACCGTGAACGGTTACAAATAAGATCGCTGCGCGATCTTATGCAACGCAGCTACGCTGCTTCAGAAAGGGAGGGTCCGTATTTGACTTCCCTCAGGAACAAACCATGAGGAGGCGCCGTTATCCCAGCCTGTTTGCGGTCTTTTGACATTAAGATATTCTCAAACTCCTCTGGCGAGCCCCTCCCCGTCCCCACGTCCACTAAGGTGCCCACGATGTTGCGCACCATGCAGCGCAAGAACCCGTCAGCCTCAATGCTGAAAACCAGGTGACCATCCGCTTCGTTTGCCGTCAAGCTCACATCCATAACAGTGCGAACCGCATGGAACCTTGGGTTGCCAGTCGCTTGAAAGGCTGAGAAGTCGCGCTTGCCCTTCAGGCAAGACATGGCTTTTCTCATAGCATTGAGGTTTAGGCTTTTCTTGACATGCCAGGCATACTGCCGAAAGAGGGCCGCAGGGATAGGTCTATTCCAGATGCAATAGTCGTAGACCTTGCTCCAGGCATCGTATCGAGCATGGAACGAACCACCTACTACTTGGCAGTCTTTGATCACGATATCTCCGGGCAGAAGGCCATTCAGGCCATTGATGAAGATCTCAGGGGTCAGTCTTGTGTCGACGAAGAAGTGGGCGACCTGGTTCAGGGCATGCACTCCGGCATCTGTGCGCCCGGATCCGATGACTGTCACCAAACGGCCGGTCATTGTTTCCAGGGCAGCCTCAATGGTCCCCTGAACCGTGGGGACGTCCTTCTGGCGCTGCCAGCCATGATAGGTCGTGCCGTCGTATTCGATAATGAGCTTGAAGTTCTGCATGCAGCGACTTTAGCTCACTGCTCTATAGAGGAAACGGAACATGATCCAAACCCGCTGTTTCAGGGAATCCTAGCATTATATTCATGTTCTGCACCGCCTGGCCGGAGGCCCCCTTTACGAGGTTGTCTATAGCTGACACCATGATCAATCGTCTCGTGTGCTGGGCCACCTTGAACCCGATGTCGCAGTAGTTTGTCCCTCTCACGTGCGCGGTGTTCGGAAATCCGCCAGGTCGACAAAGGCGCACAAAAGGCTTGTTTGCATAATATGAATCAAGGCGTAATGCGACGTCTTCGGTAGACACAGGCTTTTTCAGGCCTATATAAATCGTGGTTAGCATCCCCCGCGTCATAGGGACCAAGTGGGGTGTGAAGGTGATGCGGACAGCACGTCCGGAAAAAAGACTCAATACCTCGTCCATTTCCGGGTTGTGGCGATGTTCGGCTACTTTGTACGCCTTAAAGCCCTCATTGACTTCACAAAAAAGGGAGGCAAGGCTCACCGACCGTCCCGCGCCACTTGTGCCCGACTTGGAATCCGCGACAATGTTGTCCAAGTCCACAAAAGGCGCCTTCACCAGAGGAAGCAACGGAAGAAGGACGCTGGTGGGATAACAACCGGGGTTTCCCACAAGTGAAGCGTTGCGAATACGATCACCGTAGATCTCGGCAAGCCCGTACACAGCCGACTTAAGCAAGTCCTTTGCCTGATGAGGTTCATACCATGCCTCATAAATCGCAGGGTCCTTAAACCTGAAATCTGCGCTAAGATCAATGACCTTCTTGCCTTGATCAATGAGACTTGGCACGACACCCATTGACGCTTTGTGAGGCAGCGCGGTAAAGATCACGTCTGCCCCTTGAGACACAGCATTTTCAGAGAAAGCCTGGCACCTCAAATTCACAATTCCAGCCATGGCCGGATATATGTCCGAAAAGAGAGCGCCCGCATACTGGCGAGAAGTAATCATGGTCAACTCTGAAAGAGGATGACCTGACAAAATCCTTACTAGCTCAGCCCCAGCATAGCCGGTTGCCCCGATAACTGCTGTCCTGACAGGCATGTTACCCCTCCGAAAGACCTGGTGTGTTTACACCCGGATTCCTTGACACGTCTGCTCTGGATCAAAGATCAAAATCGCAGCCATGTCAAACTAAAACATGATTTTGAACGTACCAGACAAAGGAAGCGACGTCTAGGAAGCCTGTCTGAGGGGAATGAGAAGGTATGAAGGGAGAAAACGACCGGAAAGAAAAACAATGACTGAACACGAGTCTCTCTTGGGCTACCTGCCGCTGAAGCGGTATGTAATCCTTCCTCGCGACAGGTCATATGGTGAAAGCTCAACGGTGACCGTGTCCCCTGGCAGGATCTTTATTGAATATTTCCGCATCTTTCCACAAGGATGCGCAAGTATCTGATGTTTGTTTTCCAGTTCCACCCTGTAGGTGCCGTGGGACATGTCCTGAATGACTTTGCCGCGCACTTCAATTGCTTCTTCTTTGGCCACAATCAATTCACCCCCTTTTGTCGGGCATAGGCATAATGCCAGGAAACTCCCGCTATTTCAAGCGGCTGCGCAATTCCTCTCAAACATGGAACTAACGTTTTGAATACTGGAAGTGGGCCCTAGCCCCTTTTTGACCGTATTTCTTCCTTTCTTTGATCCTGGAATCGCGGGTCACAAAGCCTGCCTTCTTCAAGACCAGTCTGAATTCCGGTTTGACCTGAAGCAAAGCCTTGGTGATGCCATGCCGAATGGCAGCAGCCTGTCCGGACATACCACCACCAGAGACATTGACGTTCACGTCAAAGCTCCCGTATGTATCAGTCAGCACAAGAGGCTGTTCCACGATCATCTTGGCGGTCTCTCTGCCAAAATAATCATCAATCAGCTGCCTGTTAATCGTTATGGTCCCGGTTCCAGGTTTCAGCCATGTTCTGGCTATGGCGGTTTTGCGTTTTCCCGTTCCGTAATAGGATTCGGCCATGAATGACTCCTACACCCTAAATCTGTATTTGTTCCGGTTGCTGCGCCGTATGCGGATGGTCCGAGCCAGCGTAAACCTTCAGCTTTCTCAACATCTGGCGCCCAAGTCTGTTTTTGGGAAGCATCCCACGAACCGCGTAGACGATCAAATCCCCAGGGCGCTTCTGCAAAAGCTGATTGGCAGTCGCAGATTTGAGCCCCCCCATGTAACCGCTGTGGCGATAGTAGACCTTCTGGTCCCACTTCCTGCCGGTGAGAGCGACCTTGGCGGCGTTGACCACTATGACGTGGTCTCCGGTATCTACATGGGGCGTATAGATGGGCTTGTGCTTTCCCCGGAGGCGAGTGGCAATGAAGCTTGCCAGACGCCCTAATACTTGCCCCTTGGCATCAACAACGTACCATTTTCTGTCCACTTCCTTGGACTTTGCGCTGTAAGTTTTCATGATCGGATATCTCTTCTTTCTACTCTGGAAAGCTTCAAAATTTGTTTTTTTAATCCCGCTGTCTTGCAATGTCAAGAGAAAAAATAAGGTCCAGCCCTCAAATTCCTTGACAAAAGCCCTCTGTTTTTGTACTGGATTCAATCACAATAAGCTAAGTCCAACGTTCCGGGCAAGTCCTAGATACGCGTCTGCGCTTAAACCTAGACAAGAAAGGAGAGATCTATGAACATTTTGACCTTTGGACCAAACGGTAGTGGCAAGGGAACCCAGGGAGCCATCGTGAAGGAGAAATATAACCTGCCCCACATTGAATCGGGTGCGATCTTCCGCGATAATATCGGGAAAGGCACGGAAATCGGCGTCAAGGCCAAAGAGTATATTGACCGCGGGGAACTGGTGCCGGATGAGATCACCATCCCGATGATTCTTGACCGCCTAAAACAAGACGATTGCAAGAATGGATGGCTTCTGGATGGGTTTCCCAGAAACAAGGAGCAGGCCATAAAGCTGGATGAAGCCCTCAAAGCCGCCAGCTTGGACCTGGACGTAGTAGTCGAAGTGCTTCTGGATCGAGAAATCGCCAAGAACCGCATTATGGGACGCAGGTTGTGCGTTAATGACAACAATCATCCTAACAACATTTTCATCGACGCCATAAAACCCGATGGCGACAAGTGCCGGGTGTGCGGTGGTGACCTGACAAGCCGGTCCGATGACCAGGACGAAGAGGCCATCAACAAACGTCACAGCATCTACTACGACACGGAAACCGGCACATTGGCCGCAGCCTATTATTTTAAAGACATTGCCGAAAAAAACGAAAAGATTAAATATATTATACTTGATGGAGCGCCTGGCGTTAAGGAAGTGACGGCGGAGTTGATGTCAAAGCTCTAAGGCGCCTTAACAAGCCATAGAATCGTTTTACGATTTTATCAAGTCATGTGCCTGCCCGGAAGGGTCTGTTTCCAGGCAGGCACATATTTCAGCTCATTTAATCCGTTTCCGCTCAAGAACCTCGCCAACTGCACGGCACAAACTCACAACTAAAACATATTCTTGGCATTTCTCGCAATTACGTCTCGCGTGAGTGGCTCCTCAACATCCTGCAAGCTACTCAGAAATAATTTCAGGATCCCCAAAAAATTGACATCTGGCCACCAGTTAGATATTATAAATGGTTAGTTTTGTATCACTGCACAAAAAAACCTTGCATCGGCGGGATTGTTGTAGAAAATGAAACCGCGTACGGACCGGCTTTTCGATAGAATCAGCACATCCAAGAACCTCCCCACGCTTCCCCATATTCTGCTAAGGCTTGTTGAAGCCTGCAATAGCCAGGGATGTACAATTAAGGATATTTCCCGGATAATTGATAAAGATCCTTCGTTGTGCGCCAAGGTCATGAGAATGGTCAACTCTGCTCATTATGGTCTAGCGAGTAGAGTGACCAGCATAGAACAGGCCTTGCTCTTGCTGGGCACGGATGCCATCAAGAATGTGGCCATAAGCGCCGCCGTCTTCCAGGTTTTTGGCAAAGCTAAGGGCAACGGCGCCTTCAAACTGAAGCAGTTCTGGCACCACTCTCTGCTGTGTGCCATCATAGCCGAGTTGATCGCCAAGAAGACCTCGCACGGCTCCCCTGAGGAGGCGTTCTTGGCCGGACTCCTTCACGACATAGGAAAGTTGGTTTTGTTCGTCAACTTCCCCGCCGAGTATACTAACGTATTGAACTCATGTAATAATAAGGCCGACTTGCCCCTGGCTGAGGAAACGCATCTTGGGGCCACGCACGCAGAGGTGGGGGCATGGATGATCGAAAAGTGGCGCCTGCAATCGTTTATGGCCGATGCTGTTCTTTACCATCATGAACCAGTGGCCAGAATCCTTGACGCTCTGCCGCTGGTCAAGATTGTCTTCGTAGCCAATGCCCTGAGCAGGGATCCTGTTGATCACGACGACCTCACATTCAAGATCGCCCAGGAGGTTTTTGGGTTTTCCCGCTCCGATGTTGAAAGTCTTTTGGCGCAGGGCAAAGATCAGGTTGAGCAAATAGCGCAGTCATTGGGCATGGAAATTGAGTCGCCTGAAGTTCCACAATCCCCTCTTTCTGACACTGCTCATCAAAAGGAACTTGGCTTGGTTCGCAGTGTAAGGGACGCTTCCCTGCTTCAAGGCACCCTTCGGAACCTTTTGGAAGCCGGCGAGCAGAAATCGATCCTCGAAATTGTCAGCCAGGGCATCCAGGTTCTATTTGATGTGAACCGCATCATCTTTCTGCTCCACGACCACAAGAGAGATGCTCTTGTTGCCAAAGAGGGACTGGAATCAACGCAAGACAATCTTGTCAAGGAAGTAGTCATTTCTCTTCAAACAAAGAACTGTCTTCCGGTTCAATCCCTTAAACAGAAAATTCCTCTGGACTCCTTTGGCCATCTCAAAAAAGTGGATCTTGCGATTATTGACAATCAGATCATTCGATTGGTTCAAAGAGAAGGAATCCTGTGCCTCCCCATGATCGCCCATAAGCAGGCTGTAGGAGTGATACTACTGGGCATCGGGCAGGCCAGGGGGACCAGTTTGTGCAAACAGATAAACCTTTTGACCATGCTTGCCAACCAAGCAGCCCTGGCCCTTCATGCCGATAACATGAGACAGACTCAATCAAGGCTGGTTCAGTCCGAGCGTTTGGCGGCAGCTTCGGCCATTGCCAGGAAAGTGGCTCACGAGGTGAACAACCCCCTGGGAATCATTAAGAACTACATCAAGATTCTCGGGCTGAAATTGTCTGGTGAAGATCCTGCTCAGGAGGAATTAAAGATCATCAGCGAGGAACTCGATCGTGTGGCTCTCATCGTTGATAGACTATCTGATTTTTCCGAACCCGAAGCCAGGCAGACCGAACCTGTAAACGTAAATGCACTCCTGTCCGACCTTGTCAAAATCACACGCGAACCCCTCATGTTGGACGCCAAGATAGATGTCCATCTCGAGCTGGCGCCTTCCTTGCCGACCATTCATTCGGAAAAGAACGGCCTAAAGCAGGTCTTCATTAACCTTGTGAAGAATGCCGTGGAAGCGATGCCACGGGGAGGGAACCTTTACATCGTTACGGAGTGCGCCCCAAAGACGTTGGGGGAACAATCAAAGGAAGGCCTGGGAGACGCTTTTGACTCTGTGGAGATAAGTATCCGGGACGAAGGACACGGGATTCCCGACACTATAAGGTCGCGGCTCTTCGAACCCTTCGTTACCTCAAAAAAGGGCGAACACGTTGGGCTCGGTTTGTCCGTTGCGTACAACATTATTAAAGGATTGAATGGCGCCATTACTTGCGAAAGCAGCGATAAGACCGGAACAACTTTTAGGATTATTCTGCCGATCAGAAAAGAACATAGGATAACCGGTGGAGGTAAGGATGGCCTACACACCTGAGATTCTGATAGTCGACGACGAACCCCGTATGTGCGACAGCCTGAAGATCCTCTTAGGCAATGAGGGTTATAAGACCAGAACAGCGTACAGCGGCCAACAAGCCCTGGAATGCCTTGTCAAGCACCATATTGACCTTGTCCTTCTGGACATAGTTATGCCTGACATGAATGGCCTCGAAGTCATGGACCTTATCAACAAACAAAAGCTGGATACGCTCGTAATCGTCATCACTGGTCATGCCTCTGTGGACTCGGCAGTTGGATCTTTGAGAAAAGGGGCCTACGACTATCTCAGAAAGCCATTTGAGTTTGACCAATTACTCAAGAGGGTAAAAAATGCCCTGGACCAGAAAAGACTGAAGAAGGAATATGAGATTATTAACGGAAAGCTAGAGTTATCAGAAAAGCGATATGAATGTCTCGTCAATAATTCTCCGGACATCATTTACACCTCGGGACTGGACGGCTCCTTCACTTATGTTAATCCTGCGTGGGAAAGGGTCTTGGGACACAAGACCGATGAAGTACTAGGCAAGCGTTTTGCGGACTTTGCCGGAAAAGAGGCTCCTGGCCATTGTCTCCGGCTCTTCAGGCGGGTGGAAGACGAGTGTGAGACTATCAGAGACGCATCCTGCGAGCTGATACACAAAGACGGATCTTCCCGTCTCTTTGGCATGAGCGCCGCCCCCAATCTGGATTCACATGGAAACGTCACGGGGACAGTGGGAGCCTTGAAAGACGTCACCGAGCAACGGAAATTGGAAACCCAGCTTGCGCAAACACAGAAGATCCAAGCAGTCGGAACCCTTGCCGGAGGTATTGCTCATGACTTCAACAACCTACTCATGGGTATTCAGGGGCGAACTTCTTTGATGCTTCTAAACATCAGTTCTGACCACCCACACTTCGAACATCTCAAGGGCATTGAGAGTATAGTCGAAAGCGGCGCCAGTCTTACCAAGCAACTGTTGGGTTTTGCAAGGGGCGGGAAATACGAAGCCAAACCAACCGATCTGAACGACTTGATCGACAATAGCGCCCAGATGTTTGGCAGGACCAAGAAAGAGATAGTGATTCATACGAGCTACCAGAAAGATATCTGGACATCAGAAGTGGACCGGGGCCAGATAGAGCAGGTAATGGTAAACCTTTTCGTCAATTCATGGCACGCAATGCCTGGAGGGGGGACGTTATACGTTCAAACCAAGAATGTTGCGCTCCAGGAGGAGGATGCCAAACCCTTTGGCGCGGAGCCAGGCAATTATGTGAAGATATCTGTTAGAGACACCGGCACAGGCATGGATGAGGCCACTAGAAGCAGGGTGTTTGAGCCGTTCTTTACCACAAAGGAAATGGGCAGAGGCACGGGCCTTGGACTTGCTTCAGCCTATGGTATCATCAAGAATCATGCCGGTATCATTGCTGTTGACAGCAAAAAGGGGGAAGGAACGACCTTTGACATCTATCTCCCCGTCTCGGAAAAGGAGATCCCGGAACAACCTGATCTTCCGGTTGCCCTCATGCGAGGAACCGAGTCTGTGCTTCTTGTGGATGACGAAGACATCATCATTGAGATTGGTCAGGAAATCCTGGAAGAAATGGGTTATGAGGTGTTTCTGGCAAGATCCGGCAAAGAAGCAGTAGAAGTCTATGAAAAAAACAAGGGGAAAATCGATATGGTCATTCTCGATATGATCATGCCGGACATGGGGGGCGGTGAGGCCTACGACAAAATGAAAGAGATCCACCCTCAAGTCAAAGTCCTTCTATCAAGCGGCTATAGCGTGGAAGGTGAGGCAAGTGAGATACTGGCTCGGGGTTGTGACGGGTTTATTCAAAAACCTTTTTCCGCAACACAGCTCTCCCATACCATACGACAGGTCCTAAGCGGTTGACCAATGCTTGAACTAGTCTGCCAGCTCTGACGTATCCTCCACCCAAGCGTCCTTCTCCTGATAATCGACCAGATGCCTGTGCATTTTCACGTGCGGCGCGTAGCGTTTGGCCACCTCCATGGTGTTTCCCACATTGAGCTGATCAAAGAGAAAGCCAAACTTCTCTTCAAGGCTGGTTCGAATGGCGCTTCGCACATCTTCTGGCAACCCCCAGAGTTCTGCCTTAAAAGGTCCGAAGCCCTTCTTGCGTGTCTTATAGATGAACTGTTCTTCTGTCTGGCCCTCTTTGCGTTCTTTTGCATGAGCAGTCTTGATGTGATCATAGATGCGTTGGCGAAGTTCGGCCGGAAACGCTTCATGGTCGTATACGATATTCTGAAACCCGGTAGCCAGGTGCACCTCTGTCGCCTCGTTTTGCACAAACTGGTTAAACGCCTCGTCAGGCAGCGTCGATGCCCCGTGCTGGACGGCCCCGCCCATCCCGTAGGCATCGCGGGCCACCTTTGACAATTCCTTGATCACATTGAAATCGATCTTGACCTGGGCCAGGGTCCCGTCAGGCAGGGGCACACCGCCATGGCTCGTGCCGGTCTGGATACTGATCTTTGAAAGCCCAACCATTCCTTTGGGCAGACTCCGGTTGTAGCCGTCCATGTAGGCCCGCAATTCGGTCTCGTCGCTGTTCTTTTCGCCTATCTCGCCGATCTCCCCACCTACTGAGACGGTAACCCCTTCAGGCTCTCTCTCACGGATCAAGGTTGTCAGCTTTGCGCATACCTCATAGTTATTTAGCTGTTGCTCATCTACCGTCGAATAACTCAAATCTACCAAGGTGGATGTATCTATATCAATGTTGTAGAATCCAGCCCTAATGGCTTCTGCCGCCAGGTCGGCCACAGCATTGAACTCGGCATCCGGATCGGCCTTAAACTTCTTTGCATTCATCTGAAAGTGGTCCCCCTGAACAAAGAGAGGCCCTCGATAACCTTCCTTGATGGCCGCTGCCATGACCACACTCAGATATTCGGCCGGTCGCTGGTCAGTGTAGCCGATCTCAGAGCGGGCGATCTCAAAGATCAGCGCCCCGACGTTGCGTTGAAGGGCGGCCCTGAAGACGGCACAGGCGCTGTCATAGGCCATGGCGCGCAGGTTGATGGCCGGCACCGTGAAATCGCAGGGGACCTCACCACGCCCCCGGGCCATATAAAGCTCATTGATAGATGCCGGATAGATGCCCAACGCCTGCCCCAGCTCCCACAGGAGCCACCTGGCAACGGCCTGTTGTCCGGGTTCTCCAAAGGCCGCCTTGTTGGCCAGGATGTCTATGGGGACGCCACGGAGTTTCTTTTCATCTTGAACCGACATATTCCCGTCAGCATCTAAAGTTACCGAGCCTTCCAGTTCAGCCAGCAAAGTCTGCAATACTTGGGCGCTCATTGGTTTCCTCCTTCTGTGTTTGTTTACTCAATTACTTCTAATATCAACTTATGAACAGATAGGCAAGCCTGCGGTGGCAGAATCACAAGGTAACGTCAAAGTCGATCAAGTTATAAAATCGCTGCGCGATTTTATAGGGTTGCTTGTTCATATGACAGAGCCCTGGGACATAATCAGGAGTGTCAGCCCCTGATTTGTACTTTAAGGAAAAGATCCCCCTTGGCCCCTTCCGGCATCTGTCGCCCCATCCCTCTCAAGCGGAGCCTGCTTCCTTCTGAAACGCCTGGCGGCACGGTCAACAAAAAAGTCTTCTTCTTGAAACCCTGGGCGATGTTCACCAATTTGCGCGCTCCAAAAAGGGCCTCGCGCTCGCTCACAGAGATAACCGCGTGCAAATTTGGGTCATTTCCAACACCGGCAGGACGGATCACCTGGAGACGAGGGGTTGACCGTTTTTTTGTAAGATCCCGAAACCTCTTGCCCGCTCCGAATTCCGGCAGGATCTCAAAAAGCTTCAAAAAGACGACGCCAAAAACAAAGCCCCCAATATGGGCCCACCAGGCAATGCCCCCCGCCTGGGCTGAGGCGCCAGTGGCGCTCAAGAACTGAATCAAGAGCCAGATGCCGAGAAAAAGAAACGCCGGGAGTTCCACAAAATGGAGAAAGATAAAAATCGGCACAAGAGTCAGCACCTTGGCTCTGGGATAGAGTATGAAGTATGCGCCCATAACACCCGCGATGGCGCCGCTGGCTCCAATAGTAGGTATCTCAGAATGCCAGTTGAGAGCCAGATGTGAGGTCCCCGAAGCCAATCCGCACAGCAGATAAAAGACGAGGTATCGAAAGTGTCCGAGCCTGTCTTCCACGTTGTCCCCAAAAATATAAAGGAACCACATGTTGCCCAGCAAGTGAAGAAAACCGCCGTGCAAAAACATAAAGGTGAGAAAAGGCACAACCTGCTGCCCGGTCGTGAAGTATGCTGAGATCTGGGGGACAGAATATCGGGCCGGGAGGAGTCCGTAAATCTTGATGAATGCATCAAGCCTTTGCCCTTGGGACAGCTCTATGAAAAAAACCAGGACATTGATCGCAATAATGAGACTGTTGACAATTGGATAGGTCTCTGACCGGATGGTGTCTCGAATGGGGATCATGGACTATTTCATATTCCGGATTGCGATACCCTACCACTGGAGGTGCTCGTCTTCGTAATCCCTTGTCAGAGACCATGGCTCCAGTATGTCCTCTGAAATGCCTTCGATAAATCGCGAGGGGCTTGACAGGACCATCCCTGTGCCTCGATCATATATTTCCACGGGATAGGAAAAGAAGAGATTCTCTTTCGCCCGCGAGGCAGCCACATACATAAGCCTAAGCTCTTCCTCCATATCTTCGTCACTGCGCACAATGTAAGCAGCCGGGAATCGGCCCTCCAGGGTCCAGATGATAAAGACCGTGTGCCATTCCAGCCCCTTTGCCGAATGAATCGTGGAAAGAACAAGTTGCTCATCATCATAATCGGCGGCAAGAACGTCGTCCATGCTGGCATTGGGAGGCTCCAGGGCCATATCAGAAAGGAATTTCTCAAGGCCCTTGTAACGTTCCATTATCGTTAAGAGGTGCTCAATGTCCTTGGCACGCTTGGGATGATCGTCAAACTTCCTTTCTAAAATGGCTTGATAATACTGCATAAGCCTTGCGCCAATGGCAGCCACGGAAAGGCGATCTGCCTGGAGGCCTTCAAGCGCGTCTTTAAACCTTTCAAAAGCATGGGCATAACGAGGCTTCGGTTTTATGGCGGCCAAACCGCCAACACCCTTGCCTGATCTCGCCACACCGTGAAATATCTCGTCTGCCGCCTTGGGTCCGACGTTTTCCAACAAAAGGAGCGCTCGATGCCAGCTAACAGAATCCAGGGGATTGGCCAGAATCCGCATGTGCGCCAGAAGGTCTTTGATGTGGGCCGTTTCCATGAACTTAAAACCGCCCACCTTTACAAATGGGATGTTTCTTCCATTCAGCTCGATCTCCAGGTCAAAGGCATGATAACCGGACCTAAACAGCACGGCAATCTCACCAAGGGGAATACCTTCTTCTCGCAGTTCAAGGATCTTCTGGGTTACAAACTGTGACTGCATGTGCTCATCTTCCGCCATCACAAGGGCAGGAGGAACGCCCCGTTTTTTCCGCGTAAAGAGCACCTTGGTGTATTTTCTTTGCGCCCGATCAATAATGACATTGGTTACGTCAAGTATGGGCTGTGTGCTGCGATAGTTTTCTTCCAACCTGATCGTCTTAGTGCCTGGAAATATTTCGGGGAAATCCATGATATTTCCGAAATTAGCTCCTCGGAAGGCATAAATAGACTGGGAGTCGTCCCCCACTACCATCACGTTATTGTGCGTAGCAGCAAGGAGTCTGACAATATCGGCCTGAATCCTGTTGGTATCCTGGTATTCATCCACCATGATGTAACGATACGTGTGCGAGAGTGTCTCCCTCACGGCCTGGTTTCCTTCAAGCAAGACCTTCATGTAAAGCAAGAGATCATCGTAATCCATCATGCAATGCTCTTTCTTGTACGTTTCATAGGCCTTATGAAGGCGCAGCAGGTCCGGCGCATCCTTTACAAAATGGGGGTGATCTTCAAGGACAACCTCCTCAATGGCAACTCCCTTGTTCACAGCCTTGCTATAGATGTTGGCTATGGTCCTCTTCTGCGGAAAGCGCCGCCCCTTGAGATTCAAGTTCAGCCTGGCGCGGAGAAGACTAATCACGTCTTCTGAGTCGGCACGATCCAGAATGTTGAACCCTGACCCAAAACCGATCTCTTTGGCATGTCTTCTCAAAGTTAAGTTGGCAAAAGAATGAAAGGTGCCGCCTGCCACCTTTTCACAGCGCTCATCCAGCACGACGGCGGCTCTTCGAAGCATCTCCTGTGATGCCTTCCGCGTAAAGGTCAGCAGCAAAACAGAACCGGGCGGCACACCTTCCTCCACGAGTCGGGCAACCCGATATGTGAGGGTCCTGGTCTTGCCGCTCCCTGCCCCGGCAACTACAAGAAGGGGCCCCTGCAAAGTGGTTACAGCCTCATATTGAGCAGGATTCAGGACGTCCTTGTATGGAATGGAAAAGGCCTGCTCTTGCAGCTGGCAGGGCTCTTCTTTGATAAGGTATTGTTTCATTGGCGGAAGGAAACGACTGCTACATGAAATTGTCGATATTCTTGACAAAACTCTCGAAGTCATTCTCCAGCAAAAAGCGAGAAATCATCTCACTCACCTTGTCTGCTGTGTCAACGCGATAGCGCCCTTTTTCGTCACGCCCGGCGACCTTCTTGGCGTTTTCCACAATGGCCTGCAGCGAAGCAGTGGTCATTTCCACGTTTGCACGAATCACCATTGTGTCCTTAGACTCAGACATACGCTCTCTCCTTGTGTTCTATTAGGTGCCTGGTAGCGGGACGGTATGCTTGAAAACACTAAAACAGAGCTCCATAGACATGGCATCTCTTGGGGGCAAGTCTATGAACTCAATGCCAACACCCTTTTCAGATACATGGGCAACCCGAGCCTTCACCTGAATGGCCTTCTTTTCCCGGGGAAGCTTCATTTTCAGATAGATTTCATCCCCGCTCTTAAACTGTGATGGGTCCTCCGTCTGAATAAAGACCCCGTAAAGACCGAAGTTTCCGACCTCCTTTAACCCCTGTCTCCCCCTTACCATCACAGACAGACGGAAATCTATCCGCGGACCTTGTCTCTTCTCCTTTGACGGGTTCTCTTTCACTGTCATGCAAAAATCTTCCGGGATGTTTATAGGACGGACACCATATTCTCATCCGAGGTTCCCCTCAGACGGATATACTATGTTTGTTGAAATGTCAACGAACTGCCACCTGCAACAGCTCTTCCCTCAGGGTCTGTGCTCAGCCCAGGATGGGAACTTAAAGTTTTTTCTGAAAGGCGATATCCCTGTTATCTGGCACGGATTCTCGCACAGCTTGAACTTTTTGTCGATCTTCTCATATTTTTTCTTGAATCCTGCATGGCATGTCCTGTAGTGTTCCATGGCACTACGACTTGGAATTACAAAACTCTTATCCTCAAAGGAGGCTTAAGCCACATGAGCAATTCCCTTGACAAGTTTGCCGATCGCTTGCAAGAAGAGATCAATCAAGAAGTCATGGAAACTTACGGAGACCAGGTGTACGAGCGATGGCGCAATCCACGGTTTGGAGGTCCCATGGAAAATCCCACAGGGCGCGGTCGTGTGACCGGAAGCTGCGGTGATACCATGGAGATCTTTCTCCGACTCGAGAACGGTATTGTCTCTGACGCATCCTATACGACGGACGGATGTGGTTGCAGCGCCGTATGCGCTTTAGTGGCCTGTGAACTGGCCATCAAAAAAGAGCCCGAACAGATGTTAACAGAAATTACTGGCGAGGCAATCCTTGGAGTCCTTGGAGGTCTCCCTGAAGATGACGTTCACTGCGCCTTTTTGGCTGCTGAAACCCTGCAAGCTGCCCTGGACGCATGTATGCGCCAGGGCAGTTAAGGGCTAGGTCAAAAATAACCTGGCTTCTTGGAATTTCAACGGCTTGGAATAACTAACCGTAATCAACACGATTATGCAGAATTTTCAACGCTGGAAAGATTATCAAAGGAAGTTGCAGCGAAAAGCCCTTGGCAAAAGGCTTTTCAGGCAAGGCTTCTGGTTCTTCCCGTGCTTGCTGTTGTTAGGGCTGGCAACGCAATTCTCCAAGGTTGATCTGTCAACCGGTTCTTTAGAAAAGTCGGCTGACGCCTCAAACGTGTTGATGAAAAAAGACCTCAGGGGGCTGATAGATCCCGAGGTTCTGTGCAACGGCCCCGGTGGCAAGATCCATCTCAGTTACTCCGGCAATTCCTTTTCCACGAAAACAACCCTGGACAGCGGTCTTCAAGCCTATATGTCGAAAAAAATCCACGGCTCCAAATCCCCTCTGGTTGGATTTGTCGCTATGGAGCCCGCATCCGGAAGGATACTTTCCCTGGTCGATTCCAAGAAAATGAAAGGGGTAAAGAGTGTCTGCCTCAGCAGTCAATTCCCGGCCGCAAGTATCTTTAAGATCGTTAGCGCTGCCGCTGCCATTGATCGCTGCAACATGTCAGCCGACACAAAATTGAAGTACAACGGACGCAAGCATACCCTTTACAAGAATCAATTGACCGATCGAACGAATCGTTACACGAACAGCGTGTCCCTGAAGGTCTCATTTGCCGAATCGATCAATCCAGCATTCGGCAAACTGGGCGTTTTCTCTCTGAAAAAAGACCTTCTCCAGGAATATGCCGTTCGATTTGGATTTAATCAACCGATCAATTTTGAACTCCCTCTTCAGCCGAGTCGGATTTCAGTCGATCACGATCCCTATCATTGGGCGGAACTGGCTTGCGGTTTTAATCGAGAAACACTGATATCTCCCGTTCATGGGGCAATGATGGCCGCCGCGATTCTCAATGATGGAAAGCTCGTGGAACCAACGATCATTGAAGTCATAACCGACAATGAGAATAACCCTGTCTATTCCGGCAATACCCGCGTCATCAGACAGGTCCTTTCCCCAAAAGCGAGTCGGGAGATGAAAGAATTGATGGCGGCAACGATTTCTCGTGGCACAAGCAGGCGCGCTTTCAGGGAATTTCGGCGTGATCGGATCTTGAAAAAGCTTCTTATCGGGGGAAAAACAGGTTCGATCAAAAACAAGAGCGATGAGTTGCTCTATGATTGGTTCGTGGGTTTCTGTGCGGAAAAAGCCGGCACGAGAAAGCTAGCCCTTGCAGTATTAGTTGTACACGACAAACTCCTCAGGGCAAGGGCTCAAGAGTATGCCCGTCTTGCCATGAGACACTATTTCAAGAAACCTTCACCACGCGGCATCTCCTAACCGATAAATCATGAGGTGATCATGTCCCGCAAGGCCCTGATTGTCGTCGATATGGTAAACGATTTTGTGGATGAAAATGGCGCCTTGTATTGCGGCCAATCGGCTCGCGATATCATCCCTTTTGTCAAGGACCGTATATCGTGCTACCGCAAAGCCGGGGACCTTGTCGTCTATCTGCAGGATTCCCATGCAGAAGATGACAAGGAGTTCGATAGATTTCCAAAGCATTGCGTAACTGGCACATGGGGGCACAGGATCGTGCCGGAACTTGCCCCGGGCGAAGGAGATACCGTCATACAAAAAAGACGTTACAGCGGCTTCTTTGAAACTGAACTGAGCGATTTGTTAGAAAAGCACGGAATTCGAGATGTGGAGGTTATAGGAGTCTGCACGAATATCTGCGTTATGGACACCGTCGGGGGGCTTGCCAATCGAGATTACAATGTCAGAGTGCCGAGAGCAGGTGTGGCCGACTTTGACACTGAGTTTCACGAGTTTGCCCTCAAGCGTATGGACGAGATTTACGGAGCTAAGATCCTATGACAGGCCTTCCTGACAGAGTTGAGCTTCTGATCGATCTTTACGAACTCACTATGGCGGCCAGCTACCTTGAAAACGGCATGACCGATCATGCCACATTTTCGCTATTTATAAGAAAATATCCACCCAACAGGGGCTATTTTGTGGCGGCAGGCCTTGAGGACTTCCTTGAGTACGTGGCTAACTTCCATTTGTCAGAAAGCGATCTAGCTTATCTGGACAGTACCCAGACGTTTTCACAGGAGTTTCTCGACTATCTCAAAGAGATGCGTTTTACGGGTAGCATCCGGGCCATGGGCGAGGGAGAGATCTTTTTTCAGGACGAACCGATCCTTGAAGTGACAGCCCCTGTCATAGAATCTCAGATTTTAGAGACATTCGTGATCAACACCATAAGCCTCCAGACCATGATTGCCACCAAGGCATCCCGATGTGTCCACGCGGCGGCCGGTCGCGGGCTTGTCGATTTCTCCCTTCGAAGGACTCACGGAATCGATGCCGGCTTAAAGGTTGCCCGCAGCAGCTATATTGTCGGGTTTGCCGCCACCAGCAATGTTCTGGCCGGAAAGCTCTATGGTATCCCCACCGCAGGAACCATGGCCCATTCCTACATCAGTTCCTTTGGAGATGAGATTGAGGCTTTCAGGGCCTTTGCCCGGTCCTTTCCCAAAAAAACCATTCTCCTCATCGACATCTATGACACCGTGGCTGGCGCCAAAAAGGCGTCTATCGTGGGGCAGGAAATGGCCAAAGAAGGGGGCAAGCTGTTGGGGGTTCGTCTGGACAGCGGCGACATGACCCTGCTGAGCCGTCAAGTTCGGGAAATCCTGGATGAATCAGGCCTTCAAGACACGGAGATCTTTGCCAGTAGCGGTTTTGATGAGTACAAGATCGCCAAAACCATTAAAGACGGGGCCAGAATTGACGCCTTTGGGGTAGGAACCAAGATGGGGGTCTCTGCCGATTCCCCCTATTTTGACATAGTATACAAGCTCGTCCAATACGCAGACCGCCCCATTATTAAGCGCAGTACCGGCAAGGTGAATCTGGCCGGCAAAAAGCAGGTCTTTAGAAGATCGAAAAAGGACGGGCGTTTTTTTGAAGATGTCATCGGGCTGCAAGACGAGACCGTAGAAGACGGAGTGCCCTTGTTGGAAACGGTGATGGAAAACGGAAAGTGCATGCGCCCACACCCCCCGCTTCAAGTAATTCGGGATAGATTCAAAAAGAATTTTTCCTCACTTCATGAAAGGCACAAGTTGCTGCAGGACAGCACACCTTACCCCGTTAGAATAAGCAGCCGGCTACAGGAATTGCAAGAAAGCTTGTAACCCCCTCCGGGGCGTAGGCCTCTCCGAGCTGTAGGCTCTACGAGCCGGAGGCCGGAAGCCTACGGGCCGGAGCAATTACGAATTGAGGAATTTCTGGAAGTCTATACTTCAAAGACAGCCCTAACTGCGAAGTGATCAGAGGGGTGCATATCATCTACAGTTTCAATGAGAACCTTGCACTCCTTGAGGCGAAGGTGTCCCCGATACAAGATCCAGTCAATATGGCCTGCAGCCGGCTCTCCTGTGAAGCGATGGAAGGTGCTGGGATAGGGCATCGTAAAGGTCTCACTGAAATTCAAGCCCCTTTCGCCATCAACCTCTTTGCCCGTGAGCCAGCGATAACAAGGGCTTTCAGGCGTGGCGTTGAAATCGCCCATCAAAATAGCGGCCGTGTCGTTCCCATAGGAACCAAGCTGTTCCTTGATAACACGGGCAGCGCCCATCTGGGCAGGCGTGTCAAAATCAAGATGGGTGTTGATACAGACCAGAGGGCGGCCGTTAATGTGAAACAGCCCCAGTGTGCCCTGCCGCGGGAAACGGCTTCCAAAAGAGCGGCTTGGGACATGGGGTGTTTCGCTCAGAAAGAAATGAGCCATCTCATTGCACACAATCGGTTTGCGATAAAAGAGAATATTGTCCTGCCAGAACTCAGGCGCAGGAATACGCCTTCCTATGTATTGGTAATCGCGCAGGCTCTGGGCCAAAAAATCAACCTGGAAATCATTGGCTTCTTGCGTGGCAATGAAATCAGGGTGTTGGCTTTGAAAAAGCTTGACGACGCTTTGTTTGCGAAACTCCCACGAATTAGGCCCGTCGTCGGCAAGGCCAAAACGTAGGTTCAGGGACAGGACGGTAAGTTCTTTCATGTGGCCTCACGGGATCTATGCTGCGTAAAGCAAAGGGAGATATCTGCCAATATCCGCGGGCGCCGGTCTGAAATTGTCAAAGGTCATGTCGCTAAACGAAAGGGCTTCTTCCCGGCGGATGATCTCAAAGATCTCAAGATAGTTCAGTAAGATCCTTTCTTCCCACTTCAGGTCGAGACGGTTTGTGATGTCGAGAATGTCGGATTTCTGTCCCTCGATCTCCAGAAATACACCATAGGGCGTGGTGTCAATAAGCAGCTTTGTGTCTGCGAGAATAAAAGTTTCCCGCCACTTCTCATAGGTCTGCTCGGGATGAAAGCCGATACCTTCCAAGATAGCATGGCAGGTGTCAAAATCGTCCACCTCTATCTCAAGTTCACGGTATATTTTGAAATCCCTGTCAGGATGGTCTGGTGGTGATTTGAAGGTCAACCTGGCCTTGTCATCTTTTCTGAGTCTCAAGAGTATGTCCTGGTTCTTGAAACTCTTTGCCGCATCTTCAAAGCAAATGTTAGTTTCAAAAAACCGCCCGGAAAAAACGGCGCCCATGGAAAGCACGCGCTCACGTACGGAATTCACGTCGTGGAGATAGAACTTAACTTCGATCTCGACAGGCTCATTCATGAAAAGTCCTTAATAACCAGGGGGATGAAGGCTTTTTCTGGAAGGCGATATCCTTGTCATTGACGCAAGTTTGCGCAATCGCCGTTCCCGTACTTCTTGAGAAGTTGCCATCCGTGCATGTAATCTATTGGAAACAGGTCAAAATGTCAAGAACAGCCGTGGATCGCCTGCACGAACAAGGCGATCACGGCTCGCCTTTGGGGCCACATTTATTTTCTTTAATGCTTTCATCGAATTACCGTTTCTTTTCATAATGTACCACATATCGCGCACTTTTTTTTGTTGACATACAATATAGTGTATGAAAAAGAGGAGACCTTGCTATAATTCACACTCATCCACAGATGTTCACACGTTCTCCTGGATGTGATTTCCGCTTTCCGCAAGAATTGAAGGTTCTTAAACTACCGTAAACATAAATTCCGTTAACACAATGTTTAAAGATCCTATTGGGGAGGTTCAATGATTCAACAAGGAAAAATCCTGGTCACAGAAGATGGGCCTTTCGATCTGACCAACTACAGGTGGGACGACCATCGCTTTTCGGATATCCTGGTCAGGGACCTCCCGATTGATACGGACCAGGCCATGGACATCAGCCGATTTCTGCGTGAAGAAATCGCAAAAATGGAACTCCTCACCATCACCATACCGGTTATCAAAACCATAATCGAGGCAAAGTTGCTGGAATACGGGTTTGCCAAGCCTTCGCCGATTCGGCTGGACAAATCCATCTTTGTAAAGAACGGGCTGGTTCTTTCTGAAAACGCCAAAAGGGTTCTGGAAAGGAGATACCTTAAAAAGGACAGCAAGGACAGGGTTGTTGAATCCCCCGAAGAGATGTTCAGAAGGGTGGCCCATAATATCGCAAAGGCGGAAAAAAAGTATGGAGACGCCTCCCATGTGAAAGAAATGGAAGAGGTCTTTTACGAAATGATGACAGAGTTAAAATTCTTGCCCAATTCTCCCACCCTGATGAATGCGGGGCGTAGACTGGGACAATTGGCAGCCTGCTTTGTCCTGCCCGTTGACGACAGCATGGAGGGGATCTTCGATTCCTTAAAAAATGCCGCACTCATACATAAATCCGGGGGCGGAACAGGATTCTCCTTCTCCCGGTTAAGGCCGAAAAAGAGCCGCGTGGGGACAACCGGCGGCGTGGCTTCCGGGCCTGTTTCCTTTATGAGGATTTTCAACACTGCTACCGAACAGGTCAAGCAGGGTGGCACTCGCCGAGGGGCCAACATGGCCATTCTGAGAGTCGATCACCCCGATATCATGGAATTCATCTATTGCAAAAAGAACAATAATGACCTGAACAACTTCAATATCTCCGTTGGCGTCACGGATGCCTTCATGGAAGCCGCAAAAAACGACCGCCCCTATGAACTGATTGACCCCAGAAAAAGGAAAAAGGTTGGAGAGCTGAATGCCGCTGAAGTGTATCAGGCTATGGTGAAACAGGCCTGGGAAAACGGGGATCCCGGCATCGTATTTCTGGACAGGCTTAACAGGGATAATCCGACCCCTGCCCTGGGCGAAATAGAGAGCACTAATCCCTGTGGGGAGCAGCCCTTGCTTCCCATGGAAGCCTGCAACCTTGGTTCCATCAATCTGGCCAAGTTCGTTATTGGGAACGATCTCGGAGATCCGCAAAAGCGGAAAGATCCGATCATCGACTACGAAGCCCTAAAGCAGATCGTCTGGCAAGTTGTCCGCTTCTTGGACAACACTATCGACATGTCCAACTATCCTCTTCCGGAAATCGCCGAGATGGTATCAGGCAATCGCAAAATTGGCCTTGGGGTTATGGGTTTTGCCGATATGTTGTATCAGTTGAGGATTCCGTATAACTCTGAGAGGGCCCTTGAGATAGCTGAGGAGGTGATGTGTTTTATCCAGAATGAGTCACATGAAGCCTCCAAAAGCCTGGCTGAAGAACGTGGGGCCTTTAGCAATTTCGACCAGAGCATCTTTAAGGAAGCAGGTCTAACCTATCGAAATGCCACTACAACTACCATTGCCCCAACAGGCACACTGAGCATCATCGCCGGGTGTTCAAGCGGTATTGAGCCGTTGTTTGCCCTGAGTTTTGTCAGAAACGTCATGGATAATGATGAGCTTCTGGAGGTTAACCCGTACTTTGAAAAGGTGGCCAGAAAAAGGGGGTTCTACAGTCGAAAATTGATGGATACCATTGCCCGCAAAGGCAGTGTCAAAGACATTAAGAAAATACCGGAAGATGTAAGAAAGATATTTGTTACAGCGCACGATGTGTCGCCGGAATGGCACATCCGCATGCAAGGCGCCTTTCAGAAATACACCGATAACGCGGTTTCAAAGACGGTCAACCTGCCTCGCAAGGCCCCCGTTGAAGACGTCTTGAAGGTTTATGACCTGGCCTATGAGTTGGGCTGCAAGGGCGTTACGATTTACAGGGACGGAAGCAAGGAAAACCAGGTCCTTTCTTTTGCTGAGAAGGACAAGCAAGACGATGGCTTCATGTCGGCTGTAAAAGAGCGGCCCGAGACGTTGGAAGGGTTTACGACCAAGATGGTCACGGGCATGGGCAGGCTTTACGTTACGGTGACAGAGTACGAAGGGCAGCCCTTTGAAGTGTTTGCCACAATCGGCAAGTCAGGCAGATCCACGACCGCAAAGACAGAGGCCATCGGCCGCCTTGTTTCCCTTGCCTTCAGGTCCGGAGTGAAGGTGGAAAAGGTAGTGGACCAGCTAAAAGGTATCGGCGGCGAGCACCCCGTATTTCAAAAAGGTGGCCTCGTGCTCTCCATTCCTGATGCTATTGCTCGGGTCCTTGAACAAAGGTATATGAAAAATGGCGCTGGCAGGAGGCGTGGCAAGCATGAGAATAGCCTGTTGGGAGAAACCTGTCCGGAATGCGGTCAGACCATCAGCTTTGAAGAAAGTTGCATGCTCTGCCACTTCTGCGGTTTTACGAAATGCTGTTAGCAGCATTTTGCATGATTGCTCACATATGAAAGCCCCCTGCCTCGAAGGTAACCTCAAAGCGTAGGGGCTCTTCGTCCCGCAAGACATCCACGATCCCTTTGTCACCAGGTTTCTTGAGGCCGATCAGATAGGTCAAATCAAATTCCGTTTGGATGATCTCCCCGTCAAAAGCCGTTATGACATCTTCTTTTTGCAGTCCCGCTTTTTCTGCTGTCGAATTCTTGCTTATTGCAAATATCTTCACTCCGTCTTCAGTATGTCGAATCATGACCCCCAGATACACCCTCTCGTCCTCAAAATCCTGGTAGCTTACCATCCAGGCAAAATCTCCGGGCGGCAACGGAACTTCAGGCAAGGCAATGTTCATCAGTTTATGCTTTTTTTCAGGGGCAACACCAACGGATACGGGAAGAACAATGGCGTAGGGCAACGGCAGGCGCCGGAAAGCCCGGCGGGGAATGCCAAAGCCATGCTCAACGTGCTGTCTTCCTGCAAAGACAACCACTCGCTTGTCACGGCCTTCTGAGCTGTGAAGATACTGGACAATGCTCTCGGCCATGGACTCGTCCCATAAGACCTGGACCTTATAGAACTCCTCAAAACTCTGCTTGCCCCCTGGATGCTTGCCAAAAACGGCCTTGATGTGAGACCGATGGTAGGAATCTTCAATGTCCATTTCAGGAAGTGGTTCTTCGTTCTCTTTTTCCTGTTGAGCGGGATCGGTATTCTTTATGCTTTCAACCCAGTCATCAGAGGCCCGAAGGGCCAACAGAGGAATCTTTTGGTCCCGCACATATTGCAGGATGGCTCTGTAGTATCGGAAATCATTGCTCCAGTCTTCCACCCATGTCCTCATAAACTGTTTTTCGTCCAGTTCCCCGGATGTCCACTGATCAGCAACGTTCTGCGAAGATCTCTGCAGCATTTCCATGCCTACAGCTAATTTTCCTGGATAGCGTTTTTCAAGCGCTTCCAGGATTTCCAACTGTACCTTGTGACAATTAATGTTATCGTGGGCTTCGCCGACATAGATTAGCCTTGCCCCACTCAATATCTCTATCAACTGGTCTTTAGTTACGCTAACCCCGGTGGGAAGATGAACGATATCGCCCTCCTTAAGAGAAGAAAATGCCCTGTAGGGTGATTGCCAGCCAGCCTTACGGTGTCCACTGAACATACTACACCCTGCCTGTGTGAACACCAGCACAAGGCAACCGGTGAATATCCATATAGATTTCATACAAACACCTACCTTTCGGTTTCATGGTCTTCAAGGTAAATCAAAACCATGCTATTGTCAATTTATGCCCTCAGGCCTAAACCAAACACTCGTAACATGCATTGTGAGAGCTACGGCTCCTTGCGCTCGGACGACAAAACCGGGTAACCGGGTCGTCGAGGCAAGAACGATCTTGGACAAATCGAAAAAGCCGAATCTTTTAGATATACAAACTCAATCTTGGACAAACCTATTTGGTTGACAAGTGCCAATGTTAGCAAGCTATACTATTGAAAGGAAAGGAAACAAAATGGCTGTCAAAGTAATCATCAGACGAATTATTCCAGAACACAGGGCTGAAGATTTAAAACCACTTCTCAGAGAGCTTCGAACCATGGCTATGCTCCAGCCCGGTTATATTTCTGGAGAAACATTACGACGACTCGATAAGCCTGACGAGTTTCTTGTCATCAGTACTTGGGAGTCGGCAGAGGACTGGAACAGATGGGCAAAAAGTCAGGAAAGAAACGAAGTGCAGGGCAAAATAGACACAGTGCTTGGTGGAAAAACGGAATATGGAATCTTTCATCATGGATTTCCCGAATGAACATCGAACTTCCAACGTCCAACGATTTTTTTCTTGATTTGGTGGCAAAAAGTGATACCATCCAACATGTATGAACAGGAATCATCGAAAAACTCTGAATACCGTGTTCTCTGACCCAGTTTCCGGCAAAGCCACCTTCCACAGACCGCATCCAGGTAAACAGGCCCTGCGGTACCGGGTGATTGCTGCTCGTGATTTTCTCAAAATGATAGGAGTGACGCCATGAAAAACGCCATGACTTACAAAGGCTATGTCGCCCGTGTTGAGTTTGACCCAGAAGACCGTATTTTCTTTGGCCGCCTTGCAGGCATTCGCGACATTATCAGCTTTCACGGCGAGACAGTGAATGAGCTGGAAACAGCTTTCAAGGAAGCTGTTGACCATTATCTTGACACTTGCGCCGAACTGGGAGAAAAACCGAACAAGCCATACTCCGGCAAGTTGACCCTGCGCATTCCGCCCAGTATTCATGCCGCAATTGCCACTGCAGCTGAGACCAGCGGCAAAAGCCTCAACAAATGGGTTGCTGACACCCTGGATCAAGTTATTCATGCTCAGTAACTCCGTAGAGCGTCCTGTGAGTGTGGATTTCGCGCTTCGAATTTGTAGCATTTTGATTTAACATATAGTTTTTGTTAATTCAGGCGGTTAGTTGTTTAATTAAGTGGCCCTGAGGTCATCCACACGGCATCGTCAAACTCCATCGAGGTTCACAAATCTGCAAAAACAGTTTGCATTCTCCATTCATTTGCAGTAAATTATAAATTTTTGGCAACTCTGGATGAGGCCTAATTTATGTGTGTTCTGTGGAGGACCATGAAATGGCAAGAGTCTGTGAAATATGTGGAAAGAAACCAATGACCGGCAACAACGTTAGCCATGCCCACAACGCGACCAAGCGACGCTTTTACCCGAATTTGCAGCAGGTTCGTGCTGTCCGCAATGGGCGAGTCAAGCGAATCAAGGTATGTACAAGGTGCATACGGTCGGGGTTGGTAGAAAAACCGTCCTGAAGCCTTATTGGGAGATCTTGAATCCAGTATCTGCTTTGCCTCCTAGGCTGCAATGCGGCTTACGCTAATGACGTGTTTGATCTTTTTTATTGATTTTATGATTCTGTCCAGATGAGCAGCGCCTGATACTGATATTGTAAAGTGGCACTCCGCCCTCATGTCCGCCCGCGTCTTCACACTGGCCTCCAGAATGTTTGCCTCGACCTCGCTTAAAGCTGCCGTAATGCTGGCAAGAAGGCCCATCTTATCCCGGCAAAACACGTGGATTTTCACAGGGTAGAGTTCATCTGCGTCCGGCGCCCATTGGAGTTCGATCCGACGGGCTGAATCCATGTTCAGGGCTTGTATGCACGTTGTGCGATGAACCGTTATTCCCTGGCCCCGGGTTATATATCCCACAACAGGATCGCCGGGTAGAGGGCTACAGCACTTGCCGTAGCGGACAAGGACGTTGTCCACGCCCTTGACCAGTATTCCTGACTTGGGTTTTGGACGGCGGATACGTTCCTTAAGCTTATCAACAATACTCTCTTTTGGCTCCCTTAATTCAGACGTTGGCACAAAGTACCGGACCACCTGTAAGGGTGTGACTTTGCCGTATCCTACTCCGGCAATCAGGTCATCTGCCGTTTTGTAGCCAAGATCCTTGACAGCCTTTTCAATATCGCCTGACTTGATATGCCTGTTCAGGCTCAGATGGTATTTCCTAAAGGCCTTGTCACACATTTCACGCCCGAGCGTCAGGCTCTGCTCTTGTTCCTCGGCCTTGATGTGCTGGCGTATCCGGGAGCGGGCCCTTGCCGTTCTTACAAAGCCGAGCCAGTCTTTACTGGGCCTGTGATTTGTGGATGTGGTGATTTCAACCCTTTCCCCGGTCTTCAGTTCATATTTCAGAGGCACTATGCGACCGTCCACTTTGGCGCCCATACACTGGTTGCCCACCTCGGAATGGATGGCATAAGCAAAATCCACAGGGGTGGCCCCTCTTGGCAAATTCAACACGTCGCCCCGGGGAGTAAAAACATAGACCTCGTCAGGAAAGAGTTCAATCCGCACGGTCTCCATGAATTCGTCGGGATCCTTGACGTATTTCTGCTCCTCAACAAGTTTGCGGAGCCAGGCAAAAACCTGACCATCGTGTTTATCAAAGGCATCTCCCTCTTTGTACTGCCAGTGGGCTGCAATGCCGTCCCTGGCCACCCGGTCCATCTCCTTCGTACGGATCTGGATCTCCACGCGCTCGCCAAAAGGGCCGATCACTGTGGTGTGGAGGGATTGATACATATTGGGCTTGGGAATTCCTATGTGATCCTTGAAGCGTTTTGGGATGGGCTTCCATATGGAATGTATGACCCCCAGGGCCTCGTAGCATTGTTGAACAGTATCAAGGATGATGCGGAAGCCAAGGATGTCATACACATCCTCAAAGTTCACCTGTTGCGCCATCATTTTTTGGTGGATCCCATAGAAATGCTTGTGCCTGCCCTTAATTTCACAGTCGAGGTGTGCTTCGGTCATCTTGTCGCGGATGATTTCCTTCATTGTCTCGATGTGTTTTTGTTGTTCCTCTTTTTTTGTGTCCACCAGGTTTGCAATTTCCCGGTACTCGTGGGGAAAAAGATACAAAAACGAGATGTCCTCAAGTTCGTTTTTGATCCAGTAGATGCCCAGGCGATTTGCGATGGGGGCATAAATGTCAAAGGTTTCCTGAGCTATGCTGACCTGTTTGTGTTCCTTTTGGAACCGGAGTGTCCGCATATTATGGAGCCTGTCACATAGCTTAATTAGAATAACGCGAATGTCATCGGCCATTGCCAGAATCATCTTGCGGATGCTTTCGGCCTGCCGTGCTTCAGAACTCCTGAAAGACAGGCTACTCAACTTGGTCACCCCCACCACAATGTGGGTAACCTGTGGACCAAACATCTCTGTCAGTTCCTCGGCAGTAGTGTTGGTGTCCTCTAAGACATCATGGAGGAGCCCGGCGGCAATACTGATCGTGTCCAGCTTCAGTTGGGTCAACAGTCCAGCCACCTCAAGGGGATGGGACAAATAGGGTTCGCCGGAGAGTCTGACCTGGCCATCATGAATACGGGCCGAATAGACATAGGCGCGTTCCACCAAATCCAAATTTGCTTCCGGGTGGTAGGCGCTGATGCGGTCCAGGATGTCGGTGATACGAATCATATAACCTAATAGGCCTTGGCAAATACCACGAGGTTGTTGCTTTTAGCGCCACACACAATGCAGGCTCCGGGCTCGGTATTGTCGGAAAAGGGGATGCATCGAATGGTGACACTGAGATCCTCCTTGATCCTTTCCTCGCAGCCTTGATCTCCACACCAATGAGCAAGGGCAAAACCCCCGTGGATTTCAGGTGTTGCCGGATCATCAGGTGTGAAAAAAGCATAGAAATCATCTTTGGAATCAATATGCACGGTGTTCTCATTCCTGAATCGCAAGGCTCGATCAAAGAGGTTCTTTTGGATGTCATCCAACACGGGGACGATAGTCTTCACAAACTCATCACGCCGGATCGATTCCTTGTCTCTGGGGCCACGGTCCCTTCGGCCCACAAAGACCGAGTCCTGGGCAATATCCCTTGGCCCTATCTCCACGCGCAGCGGTATTCCTTTCTTGATCCAATCCCACCCCTTTGCTCCTGTTTCCCTGTCATCGATTTCCACCGAGATCTTGCGCTGATGGCACCTCAGTTCTCTCAACTCCAGGGCCAGGGAATGCGTGTAGTCCATAACAAGATTTCTGTCCTTGGTTTTCTTGACAATTGGCATGAGAACTACATGAGACGACGCGATCATGGGTGGCAGAACAAGACCGTTGTCATCGCCGTGTGCCATGACAATAGCGCCGATCAGACGCGTGGAAATCCCCCAGGATGTGGTCCATGCATATTCTTCCTTTTCTCGCGTTGACTGGTACTTGATCTCAGATGCCCTTGCAAAGTTCTGTCCCAGAAAATGAGAAGTCCCTGCCTGAAGGGCCTTTCGGTCCTGCATCATGGCCTCCACACAATACGTATTGACCGCCCCGGGAAACCGCTCGGCAGCGGTTTTCTCGCCCCTGACTACAGGGATGGCAAGATAGTCTTGAGCAAGCCTTGCATAGATATCAAGCATCTGCCGGGTTCTCTCCATGGCCTCTTCCCGGCTGGCATGGGCCGTGTGCCCTTCTTGCCAGAGGAACTCACTCGTTCTTAAGAAGATGCGAGTCCTCATTTCCCACCTCACCACGTTGCACCATTGATTGATGAGAAGCGGGAGATCCCGGTAGCTGGTTACCCACCTTGAAAAAGACTCTCCTATGATCGTCTCCGATGTAGGCCTCACCACCAGAGGCTCCTCTAGCGGTCCTGCCGGGACAAGGCTCCCATCTTCGCCTTCTTCCAAACGGTGATGGGTGACAACAGCGCATTCCTTGGCAAACCCCTCCACATGTTCCGCCTCTTTTTCGAGGAACCGCTTTGGTATGAAAAGGGGAAAATAGGCGTTTTTGACCCCTGTTTCCTTGAACATGTCATCGAGAACATCTCTTATATTTTCCCAAAGGGCATAGCCCCATGGCTTGATGACCATGCATCCTCTCACCGGCGAGTTTTCAGCCAGATCCGATACCTTGACCACTTGCTGATACCATTCCGGGTAGTCTTCCTGACGTGTTGGCGTAATTGCTGTCTTTTCTGCTTTCATGTCTTTTCGCATTTTTCCACTTCTTCAAGGAGGGTCTCAACGAGTCTATCTTCCGGCACTTTGCGCACCACTTTGCCTTTCTTGAACAGAACTCCGTGTCCCTTGCCCCCGGCGATGCCGATGTCTGCCTCTCGCGCCTCCCCTGGTCCGTTCACCACACATCCCATGATGGCAAGTTGTACTGGCGTGGTTTTCGTGATCAGGGCCGATTCCACCCGTTCCACCACATCCACCAGGTCGATTTCACATCTGCCGCACGTCGGACACGAAACTATGTCCGGTCCGCGTTGTCTGATCTTCAACGCCTTTAGGATCTCAAATCCTACCCGGACTTCGTCGACCGGATCTCGTGTGAGGGAAACGCGAATGGTGTCTCCTATACCGTCGGCAAGCAAAATGCCAATGCCCAGGGCCGATTTCACTGTGCCCGAGACCAGAGTGCCGGCCTCGGTCACGCCCACGTGAAGGGGAAAATCGGTCTTGGATGCGGCAAGCCTGTAAGCTTCCACAGTACGGACTACGTCCGATGCCTTAATAGAGAGCTTGATGTCGTGGAAGTCAAAAGACTCTAGAAGTTCAATATGGCGCAAGGCGCTTTCAACCATGGCCTCGGGTGTGGCAGAGCCGTATCTCTTCAGGATCTCTTTTTCGAGTGAACCCGCGTTAACGCCTATGCGAATGGCAATGCCCCGCTCTCGGGCCAGTTTGGCCACGGCCTTGACCTTCTTGGCCCCGCCAATGTTTCCAGGGTTGATCCGGAGGGCATCGGCTCCGGCCCTCACAGCCCCCAGGGCCAACCTGTAATCAAAATGAATATCGGCAATGAGGGGAATTGAGATTTGCTCTTTTATGGAGGAAATAGCCTCAACGGCCGCAGCATCCGGCACTGCCACCCGCACAAGTTCACAGCCTGCAGCCTCCAAGCGATGAATTTGCTCCACAGTGGCGCCGATCTCGTGCGTGAAGGTGTTGGTCATGGATTGGACAGTAATCGGAGCGCCACCTCCGACCTTCACGCCGCCGATTGATATCTGCCGAGTTTGTTTGCGCCTTGCAATGAATGACATGTGTTCTATAGTTGGAAAAGGGGTAATTGTTCAGAAAATATAAAATTTATCAAACTAAGCTAGCTTCTTCAAGGAAAATCAGGGCTTCTATGCGCTATGAAGGACCCATATACCGCCCGCCCAGCGAGGCTGACTCGCTCTTGATCCAGGCAACCATCGGATGTCCTCACAACCGATGCACTTTCTGCATGGTCTACAAGGACGGCCCCAGGTACCGTGTGCGTCCTGTTGATGATATCAAGGAGGACATGCTGCAAGCAAAAAAGATCTACGGTCCTCACGTGCGCACCATGTTTCTTCCTGCCGGAAATACCATTGCCATGAAAACAGAGGATTTGGCTGAGGTATGCTCTTTTGCCAAGATGACTTTTCCCACTATTGACAGGATCACCGTATACGGATCCTCGCAGTTTATCCACAAGAAAGGGCCGATGCAACTTGAGCGATTGGCCAAAGCAGGCCTCGGGCGCATTCACGTCGGGATCGAATCGGGCGACGACGTAGTCCTAAGGCGTATACGCAAGGGAACCCATGCCCGGCAGCAAATCGAAGCAGGCAGGTGGGTCATGGCCGCGGGCATTGAGCTGAGCCTGTACGTGATTTTGGGCATCGGGGGGAGGGAAAGGACCCGTGAGCATGCTGAAGAAACGGCTCGCGTGATCAATGAAATCGCGCCCGATTTTTTGCGGTTACGGACCTTTGTCCCGAAGACCAACACACCCCTTTTGGAAGACGTTCAGGCAGGACGATTTGAAATGCTCACCCCTCACGGGATCCTGGAGGAAACAAAGGCCCTTCTTGAAGGACTCACCATTGCCACGACCCTGACCAGTGATCACTACACGAACTACATCAACCTTTACGGCAGCCTTCCCGAGGACAAACCGCGCTTGCTGGATCAGATCACACAGGCATCAGAGCAGGATGAGTCTTACTTTCGGCCGTTTTTTGTTGGGACACAATAGGTCAATTGAACGCGACAATGCGGGGCGTTCATCTGACAGCGTGGCTGAGATTTCTTGTCTGACCTGCTATTCAAAAGCACAACATGCCGCCCCCAGCAGGGCCGCCTTGTCGTTCATGATGACTCGAACGGGGATTTGCCGAAGTAGTTCTCTAAATCTTCCCTTGTTCGTAAATGCCTTCATGAAAATGTCTTCCTTGAGTTTGGGCAGGATCTTCGGCGGTATTCCACCTCCCAGGTAAACGCCTCCTGTTGTGAGCCCTGTTAACGCCAGGTTTCCTGCCGCAGCCCCAAATATTGAGACGAAGAGATCCAGAGTCTTCACGCACAAAGGCTGCTCATCCACAAGGGCCGCTTCGGCGATGACCCTTGATGGATCGTTCTTGTTCATCTTTTCGGCCAGCCATGCAGGCTCCGCACCCTGACCAGTATATTTTAGCCAGCAGTAAATGATAAACAGCCCGGGGCCTGACAACACCCTTTCTACACTCACGTGACCAACGCGCTGGTTGAGATATTGCCACAAGGCTAGCTCAGCTTCACTCTGGGGGGCAAAATCGCTGTGGCCCCCCTCGGAAGGCACGGGAACATATTGTCCGTCTTTTGAAACCAACAGCGCCATACCAAGGCCCGTGCCGGGTGCAATGAGCCCCAGATTCCCGCCTCTTGCCGGCCTTTGTCGATTCAGTGCAATGAACTCCCTTTCGGTCAGAACAGGAACCGCCCAAGCAGTGGCAGCCAGGTCGTTGATAAGGCGCACTTTGTCCCAGCCAAAGCGGTTTTTGATTTTTCTTTCAGAGACAGTCCATGGCAGGTTGGTGGTCTTGCAGAGTCCGTTTTTTACAGGGCCGGCAATACCAAGGCATGCACTGCTGATGGAAACCGGGTGTTTTGCAAGAAACTGTTCAATGATTTGCTCGCAATTGAGCGCTTTTCGGCTGGAATAGGTCTCAATTGCCTTTGGCAGAGGACGTCTTTTCCCCTTAGAAAAGAGGCCCAGATTTGTCTTGGTCCCTCCAATATCGCCTGCCAGAACCATGGTTAGACCCTCAGGATAAGTTGTCATCATGATATGTCCGGTCGCGGCAGCAACCCTGCCCGTTCTATAATCTCTGGAAGTTTTTCCTCGCACCCAATGGCGATGATGTGGACCCCCGTGACTCCTTTTGTCTGCTTGATCTCTTCTATGTTCTCAATGCAGATCTTCATGCCTTCCTCTTGCTGTTGATTTTCGGCAACAGCGCCAAGACGATCCATGACCGTATCGGGTATCATGATCCCCGGGACCGTATTTCTCAGGTACTGAGCCATTTTGACTGATTTGAGCGCAATGACCCCGGCTATTACAGGGCACCGATCTGTTAGACCCTGATCTTTTGCCTGGTTCAACCACTTTTTGAAAGGTTCCATCTCAAGTACAGGTTGGGTTTGAATAAACTCTGCGCCTGCTGCGATTTTTTTCTCAAGACGGATAATATGCAATTCGAGGGATTGAACAAAGGGATTTGCAACCCCTCCGACAAAAAATCGCGGGCTTCCCGAGATCTTTTTGGCATTCATCAGACACCCGTTATCTCGTATCTCTCTTACTGCCGCAATCCACTGGATAGAATCAAGATCAAAGACCTTTTTGGCCTGGGGGTGATCTCCTCTTGCCGGGTGGTCTCCTGTAAGACAGAGGACATTTTGAATTCCCAGGGCAGAAGCGCCTAGAAGATCGCTCTGAAGAGCAATGCGGTTTCTATCCCGTGTCGTCATTTGGAAGACCGGTTCCAATCCCACATCGAGCAGCATTTTTGACAGAGCCCAACTCGACATCCTGACCTTGGCGGTTGGATTATCGTTGACATTGACTGCATCGACCTTCCCCTTGAGTTGGGCTGCATTCTTGAGTATTGAATCTACATCAACGCCGCGTGGAGGGTCGTACTCACAGGTGACCGCAAATTCTCCCCGGGCAAGGATTTTTTGGAGGTTTGTCTCTGCCTTCATATCGTCAAGTCCTCTCTGATGATCTTGCGCGGGCCTCCTGACAGGCTTGTTGACCAGTCCTTGGCGGCGATCTTTTGTCCCAGTCGATCAAGCTGTCCCAGCTTTTTCATGCGCTTATAGATAAGCTCCCAAATACAATCCAGATCTTTGTTCACCTCGCATTTCCCGTCCACGGAGCCGCCGCAAGGCCCGTTAAGGAGGCCTTTTGCACAACGGGTAATTGGGCACAGCCCACCGAAATTGTGGATTTCGCAACTCCCGCAGGCAGCGCAATATTCTCCCCATATCCCATGTTCAAGCGTTCCTCCCATAAAACTCGTATTGAGCCCGGGAAGAACAACCATTGTGTCGAATGCCTCAGCAATATATTGAGGTCCTATGCTGCAGGCAAGTGATATGATGGCGTCGTAGTCGTTCTTTTTGATGGGATCATCAAGCCATGCGATGAACTCGGGTTCACACTGGCGGTCGAGGGTAAGTTCGTCAATGGTTATTGGCTTGCCCTGTTTACGACGCGCAATCCTCAAGGCAGACGCAAGTATGGCCACCTCTTTTTTGCCGCCGGCGTTACAGACCGTTACACACCCCTTGCAACCGACCATCAAAATTCTTTGATGGTTCCTGACCATTTCAAGAATCTCCTGGATTGGTTTCCTCTCTGCTATAATCATATATTCTCCCTATTTCGGATTTATTCATTCAGCCCATCTTCAATTGCACAAGGCTATGCTGTTACAATTCTTCCGAGAGTTAAAGTGTTGCCTGTCTCGTAAAGGGTTCGGCCCCAACGCCCGGATTTTTTCTGTCATCATTTTTGCCACCCGAGCAAATTCGGGGGCATCAGAGGCGGACATGTTGAACATCTGCACGCGATCCTGTTCAATGCCTATTTCATCGAGCATCTTCCTGATATATGAAACCCGCTTCTTTGCCTTGAAGTTCCCGGTGAGAAAATGGCAATCACCTTCCATACAACCGGTCACATAAACACCGTCTGCCCCCTCCTCGATCGCGCGAAGCAGATAAACGGGGTCCACGCGTCCGGAGCACGGGACCAGAATGACCTTTATGTTCGAAGGATAGGACATTCTTATCGACCCTGCCAGGTCTGCCGCGGCATATGAGCAATAGCTGCAACAAAATGCAATAATCTGTGGTTCAAATTCTTCAGTCATAGTCTGACGTTTCTGAGATCCCTGTGTTCCTCTAACTCTAGGCACTTTGAACTTCAGGCATTTCTTTCTCAAACAGTCCCTGTATCTTTGCCTCGATCTGTTCGCTCGTATAGTGGTGGACCGTGATGGCCTGTGCCGGGCATTCGGCCGCACACATTCCGCACCCCTTGCAACGGGCAGGATCGATTTGCGAGACGCCGTCCTCGTTGATAAAGGGGACATGATAGGGGCACGTGCGCACACAAGTCATGCAGGCCGCGCAGATGTCCGGATCTACCTGGGAGGACGGCCCCACATACATGGCGTCTTTTGAAAGTATCGACATGGCCCTGCCTGCTGCGCCTGCGGCCTGGGCTATTGTTTCCTCTGGAAACTTGGGGCTATGTCCGTCCCCGCACAGGAACATACCGTCCGTGGCAAAATCCAGCGGTCGCAACTTGACATGCGCCTCGAGCAAGAATCCCTGATCATCACGCGCAACCTTGAAGATGCCTGCGATCTGAGATGCCATGCTATGAGGCCTGAGCGCCGCACTCAGCACGATACGGTCAGGCGTGAGAATCACCTTGCGTCTCAGCGAAGGTTCAAGAAAACTGATCTTCAGAGCGCCTTCATTTTCAAAGACCTGGGGAGGCCTTTCTTGTTCATACCTGATAAAGATAACCCCCTGCTTGCGGGCCTCCTTGTAGAAGAGTTCTTTGAACCCGAATGATCGAATATCTCTATACAGGACGATCACATCCATATCCGGGTTTGAGTTTTTAAGCCTTATGGAATTCGCGATAGCCTGGCTACAACATACGCGGCTACAATATGGATGTTCCTCGGTCCTTGAGCCGACACATTGTATCATGACCAGCGAGCGGAAAGACTTTACAAGCTCCGGCTGCTTTTCAATGTCACTATTTAGCTCACTCTGTGTAATGACATGAGAATTCCTTCCGTACAGATAGCCGTCGGGCCGGTATTCCTCTGCTCCCGTAGCAATAATCGCCGTGCCGTGCCGGACAGATACTTGTGTTCCGTCACCTTTCTTGATACTGGTAAGGAAGCTTCCAACATGTCCGGTGAATCCCTCTACCACGGCCCTGGTATGTACGGTGACACGCGAATGCTCTTCTACTCTTTTTATGAGTTCCCTAAGATGTTTTGCCGGATCAAATCCCTCAAGGGTCAGCGGGCTGTCAATGTGACGACCTCCGAGGTGATCAGATTGCTCCACAACATGGGTTTCGAACCCTTGATCAGCCAGTGTAAGTGCCGCTGTAAGACCCGCAAGGCCTCCACCTACCACAAGACCTGCAGGCGCCACGGGAACGCGTTTGCTCGTAATCGGTTCCTGAAGGGCAACGCGCTTAACGGACATTCGAATCAGGTCTTTGGCTTTCTGTGTGGCCAATGCCGGTGCGTCTGCATGAACCCACGAACACTGGTTCCTGATATTTGCCATTTCCAGGAGATAGGCGTTAAGACCGGCTTCCCGCAGGGTAGCCCTGAAAAGTGGTTCATGGGTTTTAGGGGAACACGATGCGATCACCACGCGGTTGAGATCATGTTCTTCAATAAGTTCTTTGAGCCGCACCTTGGAATCGGTGGAGCAGGCAAAGAGGAAAACGTCTGACAGAACCACGCCCGGTAGTTGCCGGGCATATTTAGCTGCGGCCTCAACGTCAACGGCTCCGGCAATGTTTGTTCCACAGCAACAGACAAACACGCCGATTCGCGTTTCGCGCCTGAAGAGAGAACGCTCCGGAGGAAGAGAAGGAAGGGTGATTTCATATCCCCGAACAGAAGCAATGGGAAGCGTTGCCCGTGCAGCAGCAGCGCTTGCCTGGGTCACGGTCTCGGGTATGTCCTTGGGGCCCTCAAACCCCCCGCATACATAAACGCCTTCTCGCGACGTGCTCAGGGGATCTCCCGTTTGAGTCTTGACAAACCCAAAGGGGTTAAGATCGATCCCGAGCCGTTCTGCAAGAGGGCCGGCTTCAGAAGATGGAGCAAGGCCGACGGAAAGCACTACCATGTAAAACGTCTCTTCTCGTTTTTCACCTGTCTCGGGATCCTGGTATGAAAGGACAAGATCTTTGGTTATTGGATTTTCCGCCACGCGTGATATCATTGATCTTACATAACGAACGTTGCTTTGTTTCTTTGCACGCTCGCAATAGGCGTCGAATCCCTTGCCCTGGGCCCTCAAGTCTATATAGAAGATAGTGGCCTTGAGTCCCGAATGATGATCCGTTGCCATGACAGCCTCCTTTGTGGCAGCCACACAGCATATCGAGGAGCAAAATTCTCGGCCGCTTCTGATAGATTCCCTGGAACCGACACACTGTATCCATGCAACCTTTTCCGGTACTGTTCTGTCTGAAGGGCGTAGTATGTGCCCATCAGACGGGCCGGTTGCCGACATGAACCTCTCGAATTCCATGGCGGTGACAACGTTTTGATATCTTCCGTAGCCATACTCCTGCGCTCTTTCTGCTTTGAAGAGATCAAAGCCGGGCGCAAGTATGACCGATCCCACCTTCAGTGAGATCTCTTCATCGGTTTGGTTGAAATCGATTGCGTTGGTCTTGCAGAACTTCTCGCAGGCCCGGCATTTCCCCTTCTTGAAGTAAATGCAGTGGTCCCGGTCAATTGCGTATACGAGCGGGACCGCTTGAGGGTATTGCAGATAGATCGCCTTGCGACTTTGTAATCCTTCGTTGTATTCATCATCAACGTTTACCGGACATTTTTGTGCGCATATGCCGCAGCCAACGCACTTATCCTCGTCCACGTAACGGGCGTACTTTTTAACGTGAGCAGTCAGATTCCCCGTTGATCCTTCCAGCCCGATAAGTTCTGCCAAGGTTATGATATTTATATTGGGATGGCTCGCGCAACCGATGAGCCTTGGAGAAATCATACACATAGCGCAGTCATTAGTGGGGAAGGTTTTGTCGAGCTGGCTCATCCTGCCGCCAATAGAGCTCTTTCGCTCTAGGAGATAAACCAGATATCCGGACTCAGCCAGATCAATGGATGCCTGCATGCCGCCGATCCCGCCGCCCACAACCATTACTGCGCCCGTTGGCTCTTTTGTCTGCGTATTTGTCACTGTCTCAAAAGCTCTTTCTTTTCCAAAAACGGTATCGGATCCACCATGTGGCGTTTGAGCCATGTGGTAGTTCCTTTGAGTCCGAGGGCCAGGCCGATTAATTCCGTAAAATAGAATATCGGGATATTGTAATTCCCCTTAAAATGTATAGAGATATCTTTCTGGTATAAGTCGAGATTTGCCTGGCACATCTGGCAGGAGACAACGATACACTCCGCCTCTGCTTCAAGCGCCTTGTCATAAAGCTTTTTTACTAAGTTATACATGATATCCTTGCGAGACACGGAAAAGCTTGCGCCGCAGCAGTCCGTCTTATACGACCACGGCCTGACATCAACCCCAAGAGCCTCACAAATGTTATCCATGTCACACGGGTTCTCATAATCAACGCTCCCTGTCACCTTGGGAGGACGGTTTGCCATGCAGCCGTAATAGCAGACAGCTCTTATGGGATCGAGAGGAAACTTGAGACGCGACCGTATCTTTTCCAGCCACTCAGCTTGCCCTATGAACGAGGCCAGGTCATATATGCCGACACTGGATTTGACCTCTTTTTGTGCCCGTTTCAAACGGTTGAAACAAAGCGGGCAGGGGACCACCATGTGGTTCCCAAGCCGTTCGGCTCCTGACAGATTCAGCGCAGGAAGCGTGAGCGCCAGTTCCTCATCCAGGCTGTGTGCTGAGGTGGCGCCACAGCAAGTCCAGTCAGGCAGTTCGTGCAGATGTATGTCCAGGGAAGCGCACACAGCCCTTGTTGACTCGTCATAGTCCCTTGCTGAAGACTCTAAAGAACAACCCGGATAATACGTTACGTCCATTATTCACCTGACCGGGATAACCCGGAATCTATTTTTCGAAGAGTTTCCTTACTGCTTCCTTTGCCCCGGTTTTTTTCGGGATAAACCCGAGACGACCCCGTTTGAGCATCGCAATGCCGAGTTTGAGATTACTTATCATCTCCTTTACATCAATCCTCTTTTCTGCTTTTGCGCTCTTTAATTGATAAGCGCCCATGAGAAAGGCTTCATTGACACGACCAAATTTTCTGATGTTTTCCAAAAATACCTGGTGAAAGGCCGCGACAGCCCCCTCTGCCGGTTTGTCTCCTTGACTCAATACCGACTGCTTAAGGTAGTCCATGAGCTTTGGTATATCGATCTCGTGCGGACATCGGGTAAAGCAGGTCTCACAAGAAGCACACACCCATATAGTGCTTGCCCGGGCAATCTCTTCCCTAAGGCCCAGTTGAACCATTCTGATGATCTGGTGGGGATCATAATCCATGGCAAAGGTGACCGGGCAACCGTTGGTACATTTTTCGCACTGGTAACAGGTAAAGAGGTCCACGCCGCTATCCAAAGCCACCTGTCTTGCAAAACCGGATTCGATCCCTATTATGTCGTTGTTTACTTTCATAAAAATATTTTCACCAAGATTATACCTGCCTGATTCACTCCACCACTGACGCCTTGGCGAGTTCTTTCATCTTCAGAGGAGCAATTTTCCGGTAAACCTCTTCCGGACGCTTCTTCTCGCCGTCCACCATAAGAAGGTCATCCTCAACGGATATCTCGAAAAGGCGCTCGTTCTCCTTAAGATAGGGGAGTATTAGTCGCCAGTCCTCTCGGGTTAATTCAACAAAAGCCCCCCCGTTCAATTGTTCCTCTACTAGCATTCTATGTGGATCACGGACATATATGGCCCCCCCGGCAGCGAGCGAGAAGAGGTTGGAACCCGGATACGGCGCTGGTAGCGGTTGAACGGCGCCTTGGTGATCAAATTCCATGCCGTTCAGTATGACAAATCCGCCACCCTTCAGGGCGTCCCCTGCCATAAAGGATTCTGCCAGATAGTCCAGTGCGGTTCCGTTGATAACCACCCTTGGTCGGCCCACGGCATTGATCAGGGGGCGGCCGGCAGCGTTGCCCATGACATAGACGTCTCCTCCTTTTCCGCCGTACATGAACGTTTGCCCCACATCGCCGTATATGACGAGCTTGCCGGATTTAAGTATCTGGCCGAGCTGATCCTGGGCGTTGCCGTGTACGCTGATTGTCAGACCGTCGATCCCGGACGCCAGGTAGTCACCTGAACTGCCGTAAACATCTATCTGGACGCCCTCGGTTCCGGGACCCAATCCGCACCCGAGAAATCGTTGTCCCCGATATCCGTAGCAGACAAATCGCTTCCACCCCTTGGCATATGCATCGCAGACCAGCCTGGCATCGCACTCATCACCCTCCGGAGGGAAGCCGTTGGCGTTTAAGACAAGGGTGGCCTGTTTGCCTTCAGGCGCAATCAGCTTGTCCCTGGTATGCCAGGTGATCAAACGAAAGGTGCTTTTGTCATCAGAACCTATCGGGGCGACAGCTCCGAATATTTCTTTTAACGTGCTTCTTATGATACGCAGTAGAGAACTTCTCTTCAGTTTTCCTGTGGCATATCGAATGTCGTTAAGAAGTGTAAGGGCGTCAATGGCCGATTGTCTTTGTCCGTCATCTTTTCCGGACGCTTCCCGTATCCTCTTGCAGCACCACCGGAGTGTATCAAAGTTTGTTGTGGGAATCTGTTTTCTTACAAAGGCGTAGAGAGCCGTTGCATCACCTCGACCGAGGTGTTCGGCGATCTTATCTGCCAGCGTATCCGAGTTGTCGGGTGTGCTTATTGCCAAACTCACGTCACAGCCGAGCTGGTTATTCGGTACTGCTACCTCATTTCCAAACTTGTCCGTACACACCATGCGCTTTTGTCCCGGATTCTCAGGATCATCCATTATGCTGAAGACAAACGCGCCTCCGTCTGTGTGGCTCCCGCCTCGTACGTTCCAGTATTTATCAGCAACCGTGCCGATACGATTGTCTTCTTCGGCAAGGCTCGCAAGCGTTGCGTCTATGGCCTGCTTTTCCGAACATATGAGCCCCACCTGGACCTCGCCATCATGATATGCAAAGACCTGCGGACGGAGCATGGCAGTGTCGGTTATCCCGATCAACTGGAACCTCTTGCGGTAAAAATGATTGCGGGCGATGATAAAAAACCAAGGACCATCAGGGGAACCGTGGATGTGCATGGACTGAAGCAGGTGGTAGATTTCCTGTTTGTCAGGTGGAAGCCGATCAAAATCCATCTCAGTTGTCGGAGCAAGGGCTTCGATGACGTATTCTAATGGATAGCCATAGACGCGATTCAGAAGGTCAAAGACTAATATGCTGACTTCAGTGTCTGTATGAAAATGCGGATAGATGTTTTTCTGTTTCAGATATTCTGCCACCGAATAGTAGTTGGCAAAGTCCCCGTTATGGACAAGGGCTTCGTCCAGGCCCATGAAGGGATGGGCGCCTGCAGGGTGCCATACGCGTCCCTTGGTGGGGTACCGTTGATGAGCAATCCACACGTGTGCCCTAATGTCCTCGAGCTGGTAGTATTCTGCCACCTGTTCCGCATATCCCACGATCTTTAAGATCATCATGTTGCGGCCTTGAGAGAGAACAAAGGCCTGCTTGTCCCCAAGGGTGTCGTAGAAGGCGCGGTTGAGCTGGATAGTATTTTGCCAGATGAATTCATCCTCCACCTTTCTTGGCTCTATGTCATCCAGCCCGTTTTTTTCGCCAAAGGCTGCCAGAACGTTCTGTTTGACCCTCACAAAGTATCGCCACACATCCGGGGGTTTGACCTCGAGGCCTTTGACGTCCCGGTAATCATCGACTGTTGGAATCCTGTGCCCGGCAGCAATCTCCATGGAAGGGGCAATGAATTGTCTTTCAACTTCCTGCTGTACACTGGGGTCCAAAAGGGCAATCTGGATAAGGTAGCAATCATCGAGCACATCATTGGCGACCCCCAGGTCTTTCGCAATCAACCCGGCAGCCGCTATCCCCCCTCCTTTTCCATTTCCGCGGTTGTGCATCAGACGAGAGGGCTCAAAGATGTGCTTTCCTCCAACGGGGACCGAACAGGCAAAGCCGGTAACGCCACAGCCCCCCTCCTCTGCGTCCTTGTATTGTGCGGGCGGAGAGGCGGGGTAGAGATCTCTCCGGGAGTGAATGATTCTATTTGCAAAAGATTTATTCATCTGTTCGAAAACTTCCGGTTAACCGACATAATCCAGATGCCTCAGGCAGTCTGTCCTGCCCACCAATTCCATGATATCGCGCATCCCGAGCCTTTGCAGTATATCCACAAGCTGCTTGCGCCAGGCGGCAAAGAGATTGACAAGCCTCTGAGTCGCCCAATCCACGTCGATGAGCTCGGTCAGTTCAGGATCTGTCGTGGCAATCCCACGCGCGCATCCGCGACCACTTTCGCAATTCTTGCAGCGGATACATTCGAGCGCTACCAATTCTGATGTCCCTATCACTACGCCATCCGCCCCAAGGGCCATTGCCTTTGCAACATCATGCGCAGTGCGGATGCCGCCGCTTGCAATGACTGTTATCTTGTCGCGTATGCCTTCTTCTTTCAAGAAGCTGTGAACCTTTACGATGGCATATTCTATGGGCATGGCGATGTTTTTCTTTGCGATTTCAGGGGCCGCGCCCGTGCCTCCGTAACTTCCGTCAAGGTGTATGATATGAGCGCCGGCATAGTAACTCCCCACGGCCACCATGTCCACGTCAGTCGGTGTTGAGACCTTTACAGATACCAGCGCTTCCGGGTTCATCTCCTTGATCCAGTCGATATGCTTCTTGTGGTCTTCCACGGAATAGACACTGTGAAACGGAAAGGGGGAAAAGAGAGAGCTTCCCGGGACCGCCTCCCTCATCTTCGCTACGTTAGGGGTTACCTTGTCTCCAAGAAGGTGACCGCCAAGACCCGGCTTGGCTCCCTGAGCATACTTGAATTCAACAATCTTAACCCGTTGTATTGTATCTTCCCGCACGCCGAAGAGCCCTGTTGCCACCTGGGTTATGACATGGTCGTCATAGGGGTAGAGTTCTTCAGGATAGCCCCCCTCTCCTGTGCACGTAAACGAGTTCCAGGCCTTCCAGGCCCTTGCCCTTGCAACCATTACATTCAGGCTGATCGATCCGTAAGACATCCCTCCGCCGTAAACAGGAATGTCGATTTGAACATCAGCGCGCCCGTCGTTCAGCCTGTTGAGCGGGATCTTTGTAGAAAACTCTGCTTCATCCAGCTCGCTTGAGGGTTCCTTCGTATAATGAAAACGGAGCCTGTCAAATCCGCCACCCGAGTCTCCAGTCTTGTATTCGATATCTCCCGGGGGCGCCTCACCCGTCTCTGCCATGTACCAGGTGCTGATCAGAAGGTCCGGCGTCCATCTCCGGTCTCCGATCACCCCGGCCAGAGGATTCTCCTCCATGGAGAGCGCCTTTTCCGGGCACTCGGTCACGCATTTGTTGCAGCTAAACCCGATGCACAGGTAGTCCTTGGGTTTGGCCATTTTATTGTTGCGTTTTTTGTGTACGCCGTACGGGCAGACCTCAGCGCATGTGCCGCAGGCCACGCACGCGCTGCTTCTGCGGAGCCTGTATTTTCCGATAGCATTTCTGAATCGGCTCGGCGTTCTCCTGACCTCTGGAAAGACTGGAGTACTGGAGTGCTCGATACTCCTCTCGCGTTCTGGATTTTCATTCCTTTGCATAATCCATTACTCCATCACTCCACTACTCCAATACCCTGTGAATGCTTGCAATTCCTCAATCCAAAAAGCTTACCAAACGTTTGTGCCTCGAGATCTTCAAAAAACATGGCTCGTCCAACTTCTCCTCTCAACCGCCTCACCTCGCGAAGCCCCATGGCGCCCAGTACCTCTAATAATTGATTCCTCCACGCTGCCATAAGATTCATGATACGGGTCTTACCCCATTTGGGGTGGGCATTCTCTATCTCAACCGGGCAGGGAAGGCCTTCTTCGCACCGGAAACAGATACGGCACTCAAGGGCCAGAAGAAGGGGGATGTCGACTACGACAGCATCGGCCCCGCAAATGATTGCCTTGGCCACGTGCTCTGCCATGGCAATCCCCCCGCTGGCCACAATCGTTATGCTGTCTCTGATACCTTTATCGACCAGATGGTTATGCACCTCTCTTACGATGTCCTTCATAAAGCCGGTCTTGTTTGCGCCGTTCACGTTTCCGTTCCTGTCAGCAAAAATATGGATAATGTCGGCTCCGGCATCTGTCAGCGCTTCAACGCGTTTTCCGCATGTTTCGTTCAGAGGGGTCTTTGGCATTAGCATCGCATCAGGATGTTTTCCCCTCAGCTTTTTGAGGACCCCATCAGTTTTACTTTTACCCGAGTCCAGGATCTCGATGACCTGTGCTGTCTCAATCAGATGCCCGTGAGTCTCCACTTGTCCCGGAGACATTACGGGTATCACGTGCCTTGCAAACGGTTCGAGATAGTCATCCCATGCCTCCACAGGAATCTCGATAAGTGTGTTCAATTCCATGGCGGCCCCTGCCATAGCAATATAGACATCCTTGCTCAGGCTGCCAAAGGGAAGCGCGCCGAATATGATCGGAATGGGGATCTCGATGTTTTTGGGTGCATCAAGTATGGGATTTCCATGATCATCGAATGTCAGGGATGTGAGCTTTCTTCCGAGGCTCACCGATGTACTTATGTATTCCCTGCCGTGAATTCCATCCCGGGTGGGGCGGACGATTTCAGACATATCCGTCCACATGTCATCAAACCCTGGGCCGGAAAAAGGGCCTGAATAGCCGGCGCCGGATACAGGTATACTCCCTGTCGAAGCCTGGTCCCACTGTCTGGATATGATATCCGGAGTCCAGTAGGAATCGCCCATGGCCATGTATTCCGGGTTAATGATCTTGGTGATTATCTGCCCCGGACACGACTGAACACACGTGAGGCAGTTCTTGCAGATATTGTCGATTGTGTCAGAGAGCTGTCTGATGTCAAACGTCCGCTTGTTATATGCATCATATATGCACTGACGTTTGACGCACTTGAAGCAACGCAGGCACCCCCCTTCCCAATCAAGGATCGTGCTTTTCCCGATGGGAACGAATCGCGGCGCTGCCGTCTCTGTTTCAATGTGGTATTTTTTCGGCATCTAAATCAGCCACCACCAGTAGAACTGGTGGTATGAGGAAGGCCCCTAAAAGGGGCCTGTACCCTCGTTCATTCTTTTTGACAGGATGAACAGGATCTCAAGGATGTGGTTTTTAATTCCCCGTCAATTAGGCCCATTTTTTCCCTCGAAGAGGGATGACACTTGTTGCCTTTCTTCAGGAAAGGCAACAAAATCCTGTCCATCCAGTAAATCCTGTCTATAATGTTAACGCCTTAAACGGCAGAGCCTTTTCAATTCTCACCGGCAGAGCCGGTGGATTATTTTTGATTTAGCCTGAACTGAACTTTTCCTTCACGCGCCGTTCAAGCAACTCGATTCTGTGGATCATGGTCTCGAAAACCTGATCAAATCCTTGCCATTCGGGTGTTCCGAGCTGATACATCTCCAGGCGATCGGTTTCAATACCTATTTCCTCCAACAGTCGCTTCGTGTAGTTGACGATTCTCCTTGCCCTCTCGTTGCCGCCCAACAGATGGCATTTACCGTCCGGACATCCGAGGACTATTACGCCGTCTACTCCCGATTCAAAGGCCTTGATAATGGCAAGGGTCTCCACTTTGCTGCTACAGGGGAGCGCAACGATCTTGATGGTTGGCTCAAATGAAACTCGCCCCCTGCCGGCCAGATCTTGTTCCCCCGCGAGAACATTCTGGCAGCAAAAGCAGATAATCCTGAGCGAAGACTTTGCCATGGTCACTCTTTCTCGTTTGTTTCCTTTTGATAGGCTCTTTTCAGCGAAAGATACTCTCAGCAAGAGCCGTGCCGGTGGAGCATATCTATCTATTTCATGACGTTACCTAGGGGGGCCTACTCATAGGCCCCGCGAAAAAGACGATTTTGCAGGCTTTTTTCGGATAAAGCAACGTTTTTGTTTGTTCACAATGCCAACAGACTCGGGTAGAACGCCGGCGCCGACAAAGCTGGCACAGACCCGACCTTCCGGTCAAGTAGGATTTGATAAAATCGTATCAGATGTGATGTTACCGCTTATGATTTGCAGGCGGGTAAAGCCATGAGTACTTTTGGGCTATGGGATACCGCCGCCCATAACCGAATGACTTTGTGGTGACCTTTAAGCTCGGCGGGGCCTGGTGTCGTTTGTATTCATTGCGATCAACCCGGCATAGGGTCTCTCTGACGATGACCGGGTCAAATCCCATGGCAATGATCTCTTCCGCCCCTTTGTTGTCTTCAATATATGCCTTTAATATCCCGTCCAGAATGTCATAAGGCGGCAGATCGTCCTGATCTTTCTGGTCAGGCTTGAGTTCTGCAGAAGGAGGCTTTTCGAGAGTTCTACGGGGTATAACTTCTTGCTTCTTGTTGATCAGACGAGCAAGTTCATAGACCGTCATCTTGGGGACATCGGCAATGACAGCCAGCCCTCCATTCATATCACCGTAAAGTGTGCAATAGCCAACGGCCAGTTCGGATTTGTTCCCTGTTGACAGAAGAAGTCCCCCGAGCTTGTTCGAAAAGGCCATGAGGAGTGTGCCCCGGATACGGGCCTGGATATTCTGGCCTGTAACCTCTGTAGCCACATCTTTGAAAACCGGAGGGAGTTCGTGTAAAACCCCTTCAAATATACTTGCAATCGGCACCTGAACGAACTCTATCCCCAAATTTTCTGCCAGCGATTTGGTGTCTTCGAAGTTTTCGTGAGACGTATACTGGGAGGGCATAAAAACTCCCATCACATTTTCCTTGCCGAGAGCCTGGACCGCAATAGAGGCAGTAAGGGCCGAATCAATGCCCCCGCTCAATCCAACGATAGCTCTGGCAAATCCGCACTTGCGAACATAGTCTCTCGTACCCATAATCAGGGCCTTAAGAATCGATTCTGCCTCGGTTCCACTGACTTGGTGGAGTTCACCTTTCTGGGTGTCAGTGTCAAAAAGGACAACATCCTCCTCAAAATCGCCAGCCCGGGCCGCCAGCCGGCCTCTTGAATCAAAGGCCATGCTGACGCCATCAAAAAGGACGCTGTCATTTCCGCCCACCTGATTTACATAAAGGAGAGGAACCCCGTACTTCTTGGCAAGATCGCCGAGCATGTCCTGCTTGAATTCTGTCTTGCCGGCATAGTAGGGAGAGGCCGAAATATTTATGATAAGATCAGCCCCTTCTTTGATCATATGGGCTACAGGGTCAACTGGGTAAAGCCTTCGTGAAAACACATTCCGTGAAACGAGATCTTTGTCGTTCCAGATATCCTCGCAGATGCTCAGTCCGATATTCCGGCCCTTGTACAAGAAAGAGGAGCACTGGGTACCTGGCTCAAAGTACCTTTTTTCATCAAAGACGTCATAGTCGGGAAGTAATCTCTTGTGAGACCGGTGGAGGATTTTTCCTGAATCAAAAAGCGCTGCTGAGTTGTGGAGGGGGTGACCTTCCTGATCCGGGTTTTCACCTACAAACCCGCATATAACCCCGATCCCTCTCACGGACTCAACGAGTGCTTCGAGATGGCGCAGGTTCGCGGCCACAAAGTCCTGCCTCTCCAGAAGGTCCCGAGGGGGATACCCGGAGATAACCAACTCCGAAAAGATGATAAGATCACAGGAAAGGCCCCTTGCCTTGTCTATGAACTCCATCATCTTTTCCGTGTTGCGTTTGAAAGCCCCGATGGTGGGATTGATCTGGGCCAAAGCGATCTTCATATTTTTTAGCTTACATTATTGGCAAGTACTTTTCAATCTCATACTGGCTCACGTGGGTGCGGTAGCAATCCCACTCGATCTTTTTGTTCTCAATGAACTTGTTGAATATGTGATCCCCCAGGGTCTCGCGTACCAGATCGCTCTTTTCCACCTCATGAATCGCTTCAAAAAGGCTACCAGGCAGCGAGTCGATGCCCGCTCTCTCTCGTGCCGCCCTATCCATCTCGTAGATGTCCTCCTCGACCGGCTCCGGAAGCGCGTAGTTTTCTTCAACCCCTTTCAGGCCTGCAGCCAGCATCACCGCAAAAGCCAGATACGGATTGCAGGTCGGATCAGGCGAACGGAACTCCATCCGCGTGGCTTTCTCCTTTCCCGGCTTGTACATGGGGACTCGAACCATGGCCGAGCGGTTGCGCCTGGCCCAGGAGACATAGACCGGCGCCTCGTAACCCGGCACCAGCCGTTTATAGGAGTTGACCCACTGATTGGTAATGGCTGCCATCTCTTTTGCATGCCGCAGGATTCCTGCAATGTAAGATTTGCCGGTAGCAGATAGAAGGTACTGATCCTTGGCATCGAAAAATGCGTTCCTCTCTCCCTTAAACAGGGACTGATGCGTGTGCATGCCGCTCCCGTTTTCACCAAAAATCGGTTTGGGCATGAAGGTGGCATAGAAGCCCTGCTGCCTGGCAATTTCTTTGACCACAATCCTCAGCGTCATGGTATTGTCTGCCATCTTCAGGCCTTCGTCAAAACGCATGTCAATCTCATGCTGGCTCGGGGCAACTTCATGGTGGCTGTATTCTATTTGAATTCCCATGTCCTGAAGGGCGAAGATGGTCTCTCTTCTCAAATCACTGCCCATGTCCAAAGGCCGTGTGTCAAAATAGCCTCCTTTATCAATGGGCTTGGGGATCTCGTTATTTTCGAAGTAAAAATACTCAAGCTCCGGACCGACATAATAGGTATAACCCTTGTCTGTTGCCTTTTTCAAAACCCTCTCCAACACATACCGTGGATCGCCCTCATAATGGCTGCCGTCAGGTTGAAGGATATCACAAAACATCCTTGCTACAGGCCTGTCGCTGGGCCTCCATGGCAAAAACTGAAAGGTGGTTGGGTCGGGCTTGGCAATCATGTCGCTTTCCTCGATCCTGGCAAATCCTTCAATGGAAGATCCGTCAAACCCCATCCCCTCGGTTAGACCCTCCTCCAGCTCAGAAGGCGTAACCGCAAAACTCTTCAAGATGCCCAGGACATCAGTGAACCAGAACTGAATGAAGCTGACATCCGTGTCCTTTACAACGCTTAAAACGTCTTCTGCGGTTTTGCAAATCATCTGTCCATCCTCCTTTTGATTCCATTGTGTTTTGCCAAGCAAACTCTTGGTTTGTTTTCAGCTTGTTCATAGCAATTGTTAGGCCACTACTTACTCTGCAATGATATGAGCCAGTTACGATTGTACCCAAAACAAGATATTGCTGGCATCCGACATATTTGTAGGCCAATGGTTGGGGAAACAACATTTTGGTGTGGAGAATTGTGGGACCATTTAGCGAAGCGGATGGAGAACATAGGGAAGGGAGCTCCAGATCGGTCATTCATTCTACCTTTTGACCAATGTTTTTCGAATATTGTCAGATTCATTATTCAGAAACGTCACAATTTTCGATAAAGAGACTGGTTCGTCCAACGATGGACATCACAAAAGCGAAAAATTATCTTCGGATGAATCCTGTTGCTCATCTGCGAAGTCATGTCGACGTTGCAAAACAAGATGTCCATCTCTTTCTGCCGCAAGGAGTACGTCAAACTCAGAAAATTCACGGTCTTTTATCATGCTCAGATACACCCATTGAGTAGCCCGTGCTATTCCCACAAACAGAATTCTCTGTCTTGTTGCATCATCTATCCAGGAAAAAGAAGATTCTGTGAGTCGGGGTAAGAGGACACTGTCAAAGGTCAGTCCTTTAGCCATATGATAGGTGGCGATCTTAGGGACAGAGTTGCCAAAATCACAAGATTCGTTGTCATCTCGTACCGCCTTTTCAACTTTGACATCCCTTTCTTCGAGCCCTTTTGCAAAACCATGCAACTGTCTGTTAGTGGGAACTATGATACCCACTCGCTCATTCATTACTTGTCGTTGTTGCACAATTTCAGCGAGCCTATCCATCTCCTTTTCAAAGGAAGGTGCAATAAAACACAGTGGCCGTTCGCGTATCTTCTGTTGAGTACAGACTTGAGCCAGGTACTGACGCCTTACTTCGCTATCCTTGATAAAGTAGGAAGCAAGATAGGCAACATAAGGGGCATTTCTGTATGCTCCCAAAAGAGAAGCATTCCTTCCATTTAGATTTAACGCATCCAAGATAAATGATTCAGATGCCCCTTCTTCAAATATCTTCTGTTGAGGATCTGCAAAAACGGTAATGTGGCGAGATACCAAAGCGAGTATCTCATATACCTCTGGACGGAGATCTTGTCCCTCATCAACAAGAACAAACTCAAGGCTTTTTTGAAGCTCGGTTTTCTTTCTAATTAATTTCAAGACAGACGAACGAATTTTTCCAAAATCAATCCTTTTTTGTCGTCTTGGCAATCTCCGAGACACATGATCTTCATATTGAAGCCGACACCAATGATCAAAAGTACTCACCGTTTCTTCAGGAAGCCCAAGCAATGGGAGTCCTGACTTGATATATTCTTTTACAACATTTGTAAAAACGAACACCTTGTACTTATCGGGATGTATATGATAGGTTTCTGCAAGATGAGCAGCTCGATGGATCAAAACCTGTGTTTTTCCAGATCCCGGAGGACCCAAAATAACACGATGCTCATGCGGAGACATTTCAACTACTCTTAGTTGCTCTGGGGTAAGGTCAAGACGGGGTAAAAGCCAAGTATTCATTATCGCTCCGTCACGACTAAGTCGCCTCTAGCTGCTGGACGCAGAATATCATCACCAAGATCACCTGCGTGGCTATGACGTCTATCACGAGCGGTCTTGGCTTTTTTCATAGATTCATCATCCCCAAGGAGTTTGGCTGCGGTACAGTACCAACCAAGCTCCCAATCGTCTAAGGATTCAGGGTGATCATAATTCTGCATGGCTTCAGTCAATGTCTGTTTAGCCTTCTCTGTATCTCCAAGGGATTCCATGCACATCGCCTTCAATGTTAGATCCGGTCCGCTAATTCCAGCCTTTGTTATACCGTCCTCAATAGCTTGAAGGGCTTCCTTGTGGAGTCCTCTTTTTTTGTAGCTCAATGCCAAATTGAACAAAGGTCCACTCCATGTTTGTGTTGATCTGTTAGCCTCCATATAAGCCTTTTTTGCACGATCGTGATCCCCCAATTCTTCGAAGTATATACCTTGAAGGTTGAGAATTTCAGCATCTGGCTCCTGAAGTCGATTCAAAGCTAATCTCAAATAATCCAAAGCCTTTTCTCTTTGATTGATCTCCGCATACCACCTGGCGAGTTGGACGAAGGTATCTCGATCCTCTGCGCTCCCACCGCCCTTTTGTCTCAGCTCCTCCTCTGCTTTCTCAATCTTCAGCCGGACCGTGTGTGGATTAAGGATATTCACTAAGGGATTTTCAACAGATTCTTCAAGGACCGACTCCGGAAAATCGGTCAAATATGCTCGACACTCAAACTGTTTACCAGCTGTAACGCGATATCCCAAAGTGATTTCATCACCAGCAGAGGCGCTTTTAGGTAGTCGCCATATTTCATTGAAAATAGGTTGTTTTTCCGCTTGCCCTACTATCTCCAAGCGTAACTCGTTAACAAATAGTTGGCCACGCGGAACAACCAGCTTAACCTTGGCATAGGACTCGTCTTGAGGGTACGGTAGCGCGGTCTGAGAGGGTATAAGAGGGAAAAGCGTTCCGTCCGTTGTAATCAAGGCAATTCCTTCATGGAGAATTGGCTGAATTAGAGGTTGTTTTGTCAATGCTTTAAACAAAGCATTCCAAGCGGCTCCACGGCTAACAGCTGTTTGCATCGCGAGATGATCTTTGAAGTATCCAACCACGCCTTGGGAAAAGTAATTTTCCACAGTCTCACGCACCTGAGGAATCAGGGAACTTCCACCTACCATTAGACAAAAATCTATTTCATGAGGTTCTTTTTGTGCGCGATGTAGAGCATCTTGCAAGGGTGAACAAATAGATTGCGTCAAACGAAATTCAGTTTCACGCGCATATAGAAGTTCAGTGTCAAGAAATGGTTCCAATACATTATCGAACTCAACGGCTGAAAGCGAAGGCTGATTTAAGCGGAATTCTTTGTTCCCGATAAAACAACTTATCGGGGGCTGTTTAGCCACTAATTTAGACTTGTCTACCTCTTCATATTTACCAAATTTTTTTAGTCTGTCGATCTCCTTGCATAAGGATATTTTCAGAGCCTCCGCTTTTCCAAGGAGCTGCGGTTCGAGCCCTTTCTTCTTTTGCGCCCAGGTCAAATCGAGCGCTTTAAGTTCGTTTTCCTCAAGAAGTTTGGGAATCAGGCACTCATGAATAATAGCTACATCGATATCCCCACCCCCAAGTCTATGATAGCGAGATACCGCCCGTTGGCTAATAGTAATGCGTTTCGAAGATCTATCCCCAGTTATTTCCACGACGGATACATCGCAAGTCCCTCCACCAAAATCAAATACAACACATGATGTGGCTTGACCGGGATTTACGACACGCTCATTTCCTTCTATTAGGACATAATCGATCAGTGCCGAGGTAGGTTCGTCCAGAAGATCGTCATGCTTGAGATTTAATCCTGCATATTGGCATGAAAGTAGAGTATCACGACGTTGGTTTAGTTGAAATGAAGCCGGAACTGTCACAGATAGATGGTCTGTTATATTAGTTATTTTTCGAGCAGCATTTACCAGAAATTCTAAAATGTGCCCAGCAATCTTGAGAGGATGATCAAAGCGCTCATGAGCACGAAAGTACGTTTTTCTGAGTCCCATTTCATTCTTGGTATCATAAAAAAGATTCTTTTCGTGAAAGAGGTTAGCTTGTTGTGAAATAGCACGTAAGCGCTTTGAACCCTCACCGACCCAAACTTGATTGTCAGGGAGAATGGCGACTACTGAAGGTACAAGTGGACTGGTGTAAAGGCCTTCCCGCGTAGGTTGATCAATCTCCAAAACTTTACATACAGGAGTCTGTCCCGGTTCCCAGATGGCTTCCGCTACAGTTGAATTTGTTGTCCCCAAATCAATTCCCAACACTATGACTTGGCTGGAAGCTCTCACATCTGACAAACTGGCGAACCTCTCCGTAATATTCATCTTATTCTCACATTCTCTTGAAATCTCACTAATTGAACCAGAATCTTCAGTTACTGGAATAACTTGACGTAAGGTCTCTTTATAACTATTCGATATATCCAAACTTCTATTTGTTTGAGAGTAACCATTATATTTCAAATTCTTCCATTATTTCAAATATTTCATCCAAGTATTTTCCTTGGCCACGAGCCACCTTTTTTCGTAATGTATAAGGAAACTGTAAAAATTCCCTATGGGTGGTGGGCATCTTTCTCACAAAATAAGCCAACATTTCGTCAGATAATATGCTTTCATTAAGATCCTCGCAGTTGGGTTCAATTTTCTTCTTTCGGTAGTCAAAAAGCACCTTGCGCAAGTCTTCTTGAACATCTTCGAACGATTCCTCTGCGGGTTTTTCTTCTTCCGGTTCCCATGTCCCGGCATCGTAATCTTGCGAGGCAGAAGAGAAGTCTGGCTTAACAGATCCTCTAATTGTAGAATCGCTAGCTTTCTTCCGTCTTGCTTTTACTCTATCTTTAGAAATCAGGTTTTCAAGAATGTCTAGAAGACTATTAAATTCTCTCTCTTTATTTTTGAACCAATCTGTAGACCAAATACGATGGATTCGCCATCCTTTGCTCTTAAGAATTCGTTGTCTCAGTAAATCACGATCCCGTATTGATTTTGCCGAGTGATAGCTTGCCCCGTCGCATTCAATACCCAGAATGAACTCTCCATCTCTGTCCGGATGGCGGACACCAATATCGACATAGAATCCTGCGACCCCAACTTGATAAGCAGTACGATATCCACGTTGGTTCAAAGGTTTTGCCACAGCAATTTCAAAATCGCTATCTGGTTCTCTACCGGTAGTCTTTCCCGGATCTTGTATTGCTCCATTTTCTGCATATTCCAGATAACTACGTAACGCCGAAACGCCACGTGATACGCTAGGAGGTATCTTAATGTCCGTTGACCGCATAGAAGTGAATAACCTAAGCCTCTTTTTCGCCCTAGTAACAATAACATTTAGGCGCCTCCAGCCTGTTGGTCGATTGATCGGACCAAATCGCTGATACACTTGTCCACTATCCCTATCAGGTCCATAGGTGGTTGAAATAAAAATAACATCTCTCTCATCACCTTGAACATTTTCCAGGTTCTTGATAAAAAACGGCTCCTGCGTTTCCTCCGTAGCTCTAATTCGTTGTTCCAGCCACCATGTTTCCTTTTGGAGCCGTTCCAGCTCATCGAAAATTAGGTCACGCTGTTCAATGTTAAAAGTCGCAACTCCCAGGCTGACTTCAGGCCATCGTTGAAAATGATCCATGACGGCATGTGCCACAGTAACAGCCTCCTTACGATTCCTTCCCTTTTTATAAGTGGCTCCTTCAACATAATGGTGGTGGACACCATATTCTCCATTTTTGACGTGAGGAGACGGAAAAACGATTAAGTTGTCATCATAAAACTGGTTATTTGAGAAAGCCACGAGACTTTCATGTTCCGACCGATAATGCCATCGAAGTCGCCGACTGTCTAAGCATGTCTGACAGATGTCAAGGATAGATTCGGCTTCTTCTGCAGCGGTCCTGTCGTCTTCTTCTATGTCATACTCATCAATGCGTTTAAAAAAATCTGTAGGTGGTAGCTGTTTCGGGTCACCAACAACCACTACTTGTTTAGCTCTTGCAATAGCCCCCAGAGCATCCTCAAGTCGCAGTTGGGACGCCTCATCCATGATAACCAAATCGAAAGAAATTGCCCCTGGTATTAAATACTGAGCCACCGACAAAGGACCCATCATAAAACAAGGCTTGAGTGCTTGTAGAGCATTCCCTGCGCGATGCACCAACTGCCTTATAGGGATATGCCGCTTTTGCTTGGATAGTTCGCGGGCTATCAACGACAACTCTGTATAGTCACGAATGTACCCAGTCCCGACACCGGCTGGTATCCGGCGTAAGGAGACACGGTGTGCTATTCGTTGCCTGGACAAGAGTTGGATCTTTTGATCCAGTTCCGAGATTTTCTCTCTAATATTGTCGTATGTAGCGCGCTGGAAGGTGGCAAGTTCGGAATGCTTCTGCATAATTTCCTTCGCCATACTCCGATAAACAGCATGACGAAAATGTGCCACAGCATCTTTCCCTGGGGTAGCCCCTTCTTCAATTCCGCTTATAATAGGTGATAGACCAACTTCGAGGGCTTGCCTTCTTGTCCTGCAGTAGTCTGCCCACGCTATGAGATAGCCGGAGGCTCCAATACAGATATCAAGCCTACCGACTAAATCGTCGAGTTTTGCATCATCGATTCTAACTCCTAGCCACTCAGAAAAAGAGAAGTTGCCAGATTGGGACAATCGTTTGACAAAACTATCCAAGCTATCGAAGTACTTTCTGCTAGCATCCACCACCGACTTGACAATGGAGATCCGCATATCGGTATCGTGTGATATTAGCCAAGACATCAGCTCTGGTTTTAAATGTCCCTGCTCCTTAATCTGACCAATCCACGTCGATATACGTTTGAGTGTTTCAATATCAGTATTAAGCCCTAAAAATGCTTTCCCCAGATCCTTCGAATAGCGGTCATCACCCTCTATTTCATCACGAAGAACCCTACTAGCAAGTGCATTTTGAACAGCGTTACGAAGTGACACAATATTAATATGACCGAATTCACTGTAATCTTCGAATTGTCTCGAAAGATCCTCCAGGCTTGACAGGCGCCTTTGAAGGTCTTGTCTGATAGTCCCCAGCCTGTCGCTTTCTTTCATTCTCAATCTTACACGTTTTACATTTTCGGTGAGTGACCGTATTCGAGAAGCCATTCTATTTGAAACACGGCCAATTCTTTCTCGATTCATTGAAAAATCTGTCAGAAAGCGCTTAGCGCTATTCTCGGAACCAAGCGTTTTGGACAATTTTTGCGACCAACCAACCAACTGGTCCAGTCGCTGCCAGTCAGTCTCCATACCTTTAAACAGATTCCCAAAGACCTTCTGGTAGTCACTGTTTTTCTCAAACGGCTGAATACGCCCGAGAATTTCAGTCAGTTTATATAGGCGTTCAGCAAGGTCAGGTGCTTTAATAAGTTTTCGGTCAGCAAGTATCTCGAGAAGGGCTTTCTTGACCTGGCGATACTGTTTGGAGAAAAGGCGTTTCAACCAACTGTTGCACTTTCTAACAGTATCCGCTAGCCGACGAATTTCTGAACTTTCAGGCAACTTGTTCAAGTAAAAAAAAGATGACTGATTTGTTAACAACTCGGTCAACTCTCGAAATTCGGAGCTTGCCCTCTCTTGAAGAACCTGCGCGACTTTTAACGCATGATCAGAATGTGCCTGGATAACTATTTCTGGTGGTGCCGTTTCAAGGAAATCATTCAACGTTGAAAGACCGACAATGTCTTCCATTCTTGTCAGCGGTTCAGAAAAAATATCGTTGATAGTCTCAGCTTCTCTTTTCAGATCTTCAATTGTGTTAACCGTTGATGATGTTAAGTCTCGCAAATTACGGAGTTGTTTGGGCGCCACGTCCGAATATCCAAGAGATTCAAGTTTGCTTGAGGCTTGTTCAATTCTCTTAAGATCCTCTTCTGACAATTTATCACTAGCTCCCAAAACTTCGGCAGCTTGTTTTCTGAGTTCATTCCACTTTGCAATCTTAACTCTCAGATCTTCCAGTGTGGTAACCACCCTACTTTCAAGAAACGACAATGCAAGCTTCTCGTCCCACTGCTGCTTCGGTTTGCCTGCTAGAACCACGGTATTAATGCGTGTGAATAGACGTAAATCTGCTATAGTTTGTCCCATCAATTCCGAAGTGATTACTGTTTGGTCCGCAACGAAGTTTGCGAAATCTATTGTCCCAGTTCTAATATTGGATAACTCATCGCGAATATCTTGTTCATCTCCAGGCAGCAAAAGGTCGGGTTCAAACCCGTGCCAAGTATCAATGACATCAAGTGGCAGCTGGGAACGTATTCTAACAAAATCTTCCAAACGTGAAATGGTGGCAGTGATTTGAGAACGGGTTAACTGTAAAGCATCGTCAACCACAAATCGTACGGGTTCTCCCTGTATCTCTTCTTGCCAACGTTCTGCTCCCCAAAAAATTTTAAAAATGGTTTCGTCTGTTTTACTTGCCGCACTATCCAATAAGCCATAGTAGTTGCGTAACCGCTGACGCTCGCGGCGAAAATCATTTATCTCATGGTCCAGTTCACGGGTATCGCGGTAATGTTGAGTTAACCTTTTTGTCAAGTCCTGGTGAAGTTTTCCTTTTTGAGTCTTATGGCTATGTAGCTCCAGGCAAAAATCACCTAATTCGGCACCGTCTAGACGATTTCTAACCACTTCAAGAGCCGCCTTCTTTTCAGACACAAACAGGACAGTCTTTCCTTCATGGAGGGCACCAGCAACTAGATTTGTAATGGTTTGTGACTTTCCCGTACCTGGTGGACCTTCAATTACAAGGCTTTTATCGTTTAAAACAGTATCCATAATCGCCGAATGCTGAGAGCTATCAGCATCTAGAATCAGAGGGATACTATCAGCGTCTGGGTGTTCATCCGTGTCATATTCCTCGCCATAAACAAAAGCATCAGATTGGGCTCTATCTGTTCCTGCCAGAATGCGCTGAATGATGGGATGAGAGGTCAATTGAGAGTTGTCTGGCCAGCTAGCATCATCCAAGTCCCTGTAAAGCCGAAGTTTTGCAAAACTAAAGAATCCTATGACCATCTCTCGTAGCGGACGCCACCGTCTTCTATTTGAAACAGTCTCCGCGACCTGGACAAAATATTCTTCCGGCGTGGCTTCATCCGTGATTTCTGGAAGAATTAGATCGAAATCATGATCTAGCTTTTCCGCCAAAGAAAGATTAGTCTCTATATCTTCTCCGCTGTAATTGAGGACATAACTATAGCAGTTAGTTCTGGAGTTGAGCCGAGCACGCTCAATTTGAATTGGGACTAGTATCAAAGGGGCTTTATTAGAAATATCGGAGTTGTCGTCTTCATACCACTCCAAAAAACCGATAGCCAGATACAGGAAGTTCATACCGGTTTCTTCAATACCGGTACGCCAATGACGCAACATATTTTTGCATCGTCTTTCCAGTGGCTGATCTATGAGTGGGGTTTGGAGGCAGTCATCACAATGTCTCGGTTTTGGCTGATCTGTCACTATCGGCAATTCATAACTGGGGGCACGAGGAGTATCAGGGATATTCGTCGTCGAAGTCTGTTTCGTATTGGGCGCACTACCCTTAAATAATCCGGGTTGAATACCAATGGTGGGATCGATATTGATGGATGTGGTTTGATCTAGTTCTTCTGGAGGGTCGAATGGTAAAAGCTTCATAGGCGTGCCATCCACGACAAGCCGGTGAAAAGTTTCGTCCGGCAGTTCATCGATGACACGAATAGTACGCCTGGTTTCGCGGAAATTCAAAAGTGTATTGCGGCGTGTGACGTCGAGAAGCTTCCTGCGAACCCTTTGTAGAGTTTCGCCGACTATATGAGCTCTATCATCCATACTTTTAAACTATCTCCACCTGATTCCCGAATAGCACAAATACAGTGACAGATACGGTCACAGTTGAATGGTTATGTTGAAATGTTATTTCAAATTAGTTCGTATGGTAATCTCCCTGTTATAAAATATCAACCCGTTCCCCCAACTCCTTCCCACACTTGAAAAACGGTAGCTTCTTCTCCGGTACCTGGCTAAGCGCACCGGTCTTCGGGTTCCTCCCGGTGTACGCTTTGTATTCTTTTACGAACATGCTGAACAGACTGCGGATTTCAACCCGTTCACCGCTGGCAAGGGCTTTGGACATTTCGTCGAAAAACAGGTCGACAGCCATGGTTGCTTTAGTTTTGGATAGTCCGGTTTCCTTTCGTAGAGCTTCAATGAGATCGGATTTGTTCATGGTGGGTCTCCTGAGAACAGGCGTATTAAATCAACCTCATAGAGGATTGCTGATAGAATGTCAAGGGATGTTGGGGGGTTACCAGGGTGTTTTTGTTCTGTCATGTCTAAGAAATAAAATCAGCTACTTGAAGAGAATGCTGGACAAACGCCTCCGGATGAGGTATGTAAGCAGCCATGTGACACTTCATCCTGGGTGTAACAGTGTTGAACCTGTTAGAAGTCCTTATCCGGCCCGTCCGTGCGCTTGAAGAGCGGCATTTTCAGCAACTGATGCAGGAGCATCATTACCTGGGTGCTCTGCCCAAGATCAGTGAAACCCTATGGTATGTCGCTACCTTTGGTGATCAATGGGTAGCTCTTCTTAGTTTTTCCGCTGCAGCCTTAAAGTGTTCGCCACGGGATCGGTGGATCGGATGGGACTTTCGCCATCAGTACGATCGGCTAAAACTGGTGACCAATAACAGCCGTTTTCTCATCTTGCCTGACTGGCATTTTCCGAACTTGGCTTCCCGCATTCTATCATTGTGCCAAAAGAGACTGTCCGCCGATTGGCAGGCGGTTTTCGGCCATCCGGTTGTGCTGCTCGAGACCTTTGTGGACCCGCAATGGTTCCGGGGAACCATCTACAAAGCGGCCAACTGGATATATGTGGGCAACACCAAGGGCTTTCATCGGACCCGGCAAG